>Ga0214921_10003958_pt1 | contig 22277 bp, 34 predicted proteins | sample LL1505_MetaG_FD_177992 | JGI IMG/M metagenome (GOLD analysis project Ga0214921, IMG submission 177992) | Freshwater microbial communities from Lake Lanier, Atlanta, Georgia, United States - LL-1505 | ecosystem: Environmental > Aquatic > Freshwater > Lake | place: USA: Georgia | collected... | reverse complement strand
CAAGTTCATCCCAGGCTGCGAGATGTACGTGCATCCTGACCTGAAACAGTGGAAAAGAGACCTAGAAAAATCAAAAGAGAAGCCGGTCAAGGATGAGTCAATCCTCACACCTCTCACTGCAGTGGTGGATGGTAATGATGAGACGACGGACATCGGTACCGATGAAGCTGCTCTGACCATCGAGAATGAGGAAGAGACAAAGTCGGGCAAGTACAATGATCCAGTGAAGCGCCGGCATCATCTGGTTGTTCTACCAAAAACTTCGGTTGGTCTACAGAGGTTATTCCATCTGGTTTCTCGGGGTTATTTGGAGGGCTTCTACAGGTTCCCACGAGTGGATTATGCGATGCTTAAGGAAGCTGCTCAAGGAGGTCACTTGATGGTGAGCTCTGCTTGCTTGGGAGGGCCGCTGTCGTATGACGTGTTCTCAAAGGTTCAACGAGTAAAATTCGAGGATCTTTCCTATAAACTTCTGGATGATCAATCCATCATGGAAGCTTCTCTTCTTGAGATGGGCAACACTTACGACAAGTTAGCGGATGCTCTTGGTCGTGATAATATATGTCTTGAGTTGCAGTTCAACAAACTTCCGGCTCAGCATCTTGTTAATCGTGCGATCATCGAGTTTGCGAAAAGGAATTCGCTAGAAGACAGGCTGATCGTGACTTGCGATTCTCACTATGCGCGCCCAGACAACTGGAAAGAACGCGAGATCTACAAGAAGCTTGGCTGGTTAAACTATCAAAACTTTGATCCTAATCAGCTTCCAAAGTCCAAGGAAGATCTTAAGTGCGAGTTGTATCCTAAGAATGCTTCTCAGGTCTGGGATTCTTACCTTCAGACAGCAGGTGAGATGGAGTTCTATGATGATGATGTAGTTCGTGAAGCCGTAGAACGTACTCATGACATTGTGCATAATGAAATTGGAGACATTCATCCAAACAAAGAGATGAAGCTTCCTTCTTACGTAATCCCTGAAGGAACGACTGAAGATAAGGCTCTAGTTCAAGCATGCAAGAAAGGGTTGATTTGGCGCGGGTTTGATGATAAACCAGAGTACATTGAACGTATTAAGTACGAATTAGGAATCATCAAGGGAAAGAAGTTCTCTAGGTACTTCCTCACGATGAAGGCAATCATGGATATTGCCCGCGAGCACATGCTGATCGGTCCAGGTCGAGGATCTGCAGCAGGTTCTCTTGTCGCTTATGTTCTTGGTGTGACTAATCTAGATCCCATCGAATATGATTTGTCATTTGAACGTTTCCTTAACCCTTCTCGACAAGGCGCTCCTGATATCGATTCTGATATTGGAGACCGTGATAAGCTAATCGACTTGCTTCGCGAAAATTTTGGAAATCATAACGTCATTCCAATTTCTAACTACAATACTTTTAAGCTAAAGAGCCTTATCAAGGACATTGCTAGGTTCTATAACATTCCATTCGAAGAAGTGAATGCTGCATTGGCTCCCATTGAAGACGACGTTAAGAAAGAAGTTTTTAAACCAGGGGTTGATAAGAATTTGTTTACGTTGACGTATGAAGATGCGATGAAATATTCAAAGTCGATGCAAGACTTTGTTGCATTGCATCCTGAAGTCGCCGAGCCGATTGAGATCTTGTTTAAACAAAATCGTTCTCTTGGTCGTCATGCCGGCGGAGTTATCGTATCTGAAAATGTCGCAGAGCAAATGCCTCTCATCTTGGCTCGTGGTGAACCTCAAACTCCATGGGTCGAAGGTATGCATTATAAGCATCTAGAAGAGTTTGGCTGGATCAAGTTTGATTTGCTTGGTCTTGAAACGTTAAGAATCATTGAACGATGTATTCATTTGATCTTGCAACGTAGAGAAGGTGTTGCAAACCCGGCATTTAAAGATGTTAAATCGTGGTTCGATAAACATATGGATCCAAAGAATATTGATCTAAATGATCAAAAAGTCTATGAATATGTTTATCACGAAGGAAGGTTTGCCGGTGTTTTCCAATGTACACAACCTGGTGCGCAACGCCTCTTTATGAAGGCAAAACCTCGTAATATCATTGATATTGCAACTTTGACTTCAATCTATCGTCCAGGTCCTCTGGCTGCAAACGTTGATAAACTTTACATTGATGCTAAGAACAATGCAGAAAATATCGATTATCAACATCCATTAATTGAAAAGGTTCTTAAGAACACTTACGGTTGCATCATTTTCCAAGAATCAGTTATGAAGTTGTGTTCTGTCGTTGCAGGTTTTCCTGAGGCAGAAACAGACACGATTCGTAGAAACATCATGAAACGTTCTGCTGCAAAGAAAGATGATGCTGCTGCAGATGCTCGCAAGGCAAAAGAAGAGTTCGTTAACGGATCAATGAAGAATGGAATACCTGAAAGAGTTGCAGACGAGTTGTATGAAAAGATGTTGTTCTTCTCAGGATACGGTTTCAATGCATCTCACGCAGTTTCTTATGCAATTGATTCTTACTACTGTGCATGGCTTCTAACTTACTTTGAAGAGGAATGGCTTTGTGCATATCTTGAATCCATGTCAGGAAATGACGAAAAACGTTCTAAAGCATTCTCTGAAGTTAAAGCATTGGGATATAAAATCGTTAATATCGACATTAACTATGCGACGAAGAGCTGGACTATTTTGGAAGGCAAACGATTTATGCCGAGCTTCCTTTCATGTAAGGGAGTTGGCGAGTCAGCGGTGGATGAGATTATTGAAAAGCGTCCTTATAAGAATGTAGAAGAGATGTTGTGGAATGAAGACGGTTCGTGGAAACATTCAAAATTTAATAAACGTTCACTCGAAGCGCTGATTGGAATTAAAGCCTTCGATTCTTTGGATTGTATCGGATACGGAAAAACGTTTAGCAGTTATAAGCAAATGAATGAAATCTTGATTGATAGGAATGTAGAAATCAAGAAACATACAAAAAAGAATCCGTTGGTCGGAATGGAATCGTTTAAAAATATCTTAATCGAAACTCAAGATATTGAAGAATGGACCAGATCTGAGATGGTAGATAACAGCATAAAATATCTCGGGTCATTCAACGCAGCTATGCTTATGCCTGAAGACATTCTTCAAAAGCTTGAATCGAAGGGTGTTCAATCGGTCGATGATCTTTCAGATACAAACATTTATTGGTTTATCGTTGCTGATTCAAAGCCAAAGAAAACCAAGACAGGAAAACCTTATTTGTTGTTGACCATAACTGGATTAGGCGGTCAAAATCGAAGGTTGTTTTGTTGGGGATGGGATGGCAAGACTGAGATTCCAAAATATAGTGTTTGTCTTTCTGAAATCACTGTTGATAACTACGGTAATAAAACTTTCATGAACCGTATTAAGATTATTGATTCATGAGGAGCAAAATGGGAACCGTTATTTTATTTGATGGGTCTGATAAGGTCGGCAAGACAGAGATGGCTCGCGAATTGTCAAAAAGAATTGATGTTCCGTATTTTAAGAACGAATCTGAATGGCACGCTTTCTCAAAAGATCCTTCATATTTTTCGAACGCGTTGAAGTATGGAGATCCGTATTTTTATAATTTTTTAAAGATGACAGGAACGTCTGTTATTCTTGATCGTTCTTATCCTTCTGAATGGGTATACTCTAGGGTTTATAATAGAAGCACTGATCATGAAGCGCTGACATATGTCGATGCCCTTGCAGCCGAAACAGGAATTAAAATTGTGATTCCGTATAGGACATCATACGAAGGAATGCATGACGATATGCATGACATTGATTGTAAAGCCATGCAAAAAATATCTGACACATATGCTGAATTTATAAAATGGACCAAATGTGAGACCTTGCATATGTGCGTCGATTCAGAAGACGTTGATTGGGAAATGAAAACCATTCTAGAATTTATCAATAAAAAAGGATAACATGAAACTAGGAATCAGTTATTGGGGATTTTGTGAGCCCTTTGAGGCATCAAAAGAAGCAAAAACGCCGGACGGTCATAGGTACGGTCGGCCTATTATGGTAGATTCTTTGGTAGGAAGAGGTCATGAAGTTTATGCGTTGCAAGAAAGGCGAGAGTCAAATCCTTATTCAGAGTTAAAATATGATGATGGATTTCCTGATATTGATATTTTGTTCGTAGAATGGAGATGGCCGACGTATAAGAATTCTGGTTTAAATAAGATTGAACCAGATCTTGATCGACAGACTGCGTTATTATCTCATTATCATGGAAAAATTCCTGTAGTGATTTGGGATTGTGATTATAAGGTCACAGAACAAGATGAGTTGAAATGGCCGAAAGCCATTATTGCAGATCCAGCATTTGAGCCCAGGAACTTGACTAGGAAAAGAGAACGCTTAATGTTCTGGACTGACTGGAAGAAATTAATTCCAGTTAACGGAACATCATTCGAGTATGGGTATGTCGGAAACAATTATGAACGTCCTCAAGCATTTGAACGTTATTATTCATCTCCTTCTTCTAAACTTAGAATGTCTGGGGTTCAAACTACGGTTCACGGAAACTGGTTAGAAGTTTCTCCTGAAAGAGAGTCTCCAAAAGTTCTTATTTCATCTCATCCGAACGTCGCATTTGCTCCGCGTTTAAACTTCTATGATTCTATGAAAAGGCTAAATTCTTTTATTTGCACAACTCATATTACGAAGCCAGAGTATGCGCTTAGAGGATTTGCTTCACCTAGGTATGTAGAGAATATAGTGTCTAACGTCCCCGCATTGGTTCCTGAAGAGTTTTTAGTTCCAAATCTATTAGGAAAGAATTGGATTGTGAATGGTTCTGATCTTGTAGTAGATAAAGTAAAAGAGATTTCTTTGATGACAATTGATGATAGAGCTTCATTAATTTTAGAACAAGAAAACAATTTAAAATCGAGCGGTGTATTTTCTATTGACGGAGTTGTAGATTTTCTAGAGTCCTTAGTTTGAGGAAAAAAATGAAAGTATTAATCACGGGTGCAGCAGGTCTTCTCGGCGCGAACTTTTCTCGTCACCTTTTGAGTAAGGGTTATAAAGTTGTAGGAATTGATGATCTTAGCGGAGGGTATGAAGATTCAGTTCCTTCTGAAATGACATTTTATAAACAAGACCTTTCAAATCGAAAAGTTGTAGAAGAAATTTTTTCAAGTGAAAAGCCAGACTACGTTTTCCATTTTGCAGCCTACGCCGCAGAAGGATTGAGTCCTTTTATTCGTAACTACAATTATACGAACAATATTCTTTCTTCAGCAAACGTTATTAATGCATGTATCAATAACGAAATTAAGAAGGTTGTTTTTACTTCATCTATGGCGGTATACGGCGTAGGAAACCCACCCTTTACAGAAAGTCAACTACCAACTCCTGAAGATCCATACGGCATTGCAAAGTATGCTGTTGAAATGGATCTAAAACTTGCACATGAAATGTTCGGATTGAAGTATAGCATTGTTCGCCCTCATAACGTTGTTGGAATTTATCAAAACATCTGGGATCGTTATCGTAACGTTATTGGAATCTGGATTCGTAAGGCATTGGCTGGTGAACCTTTGACTATTTTCGGAGATGGAACTCAGATCCGCGCATTTTCTGACATTAAATTCTATATGGATCCTTTTGAAAAACTGATGACTGCTCATGATGGTGAAATATTCAACATCGGTGCAGATAAACACTATACGATTAACGAAGCTGCAGAAGCAGTCATTAACGTTGCTAAGGAACTGGGAATCAATGCAACTAAGGTTCATCTTGAGCCTCGTAATGAAGTTCATACTGCATATTGCGATCATACTAAGGCACACAAACTTCTTGGATTTAAAGATAATACAGATCTACATGAAACTATTATGAAGATGTTTAAGTGGGCGCAAGAACAACCGAATCGTCCCATGAAGAATATGGATTATGAGATTGAGAAGAACATGTACTCTTTCTGGAAAAAGTGATCATGATTACAACATTAGCATTCCCGGAAAAGATTCCTGATCGTCAAAAGTTCATTTTTGATCAAGTGGTTGCAGGAAACTTTGAAGCAGTTTGGGTTCCGCTTGAATATGATGTTGTTGGAAAGAAAGTAAAGCTTGATGTCATGTCAGACGCACTCAAAATTGGTGGAGTTCGTGTCAATGTCACAGCGATGCTTCAACAACAACTTGCAGATGTATTTGATGCATCTCTGTTAACTGCTCAAGTAGCAGATTTTATGTACGCCAACGCTAGTTGTCGAATCGCTCCATCTCCTCAGCCTATTTCATCTTCAGTTCAATCTATGCTTGCTCATAGTCAACGAGTCGATAAACTTCTAGGAACATATAATGGAGGGATTGTTTCTCCTGCAGGAAAACATTGGATTCTTGATAAAAAGTTAGAATATGCAAGAGGACAGGCTTGCAATTATGGATGGCACTTTACAGGTGCTTCGTTCAACGGAATTACAGGATTTCCTGCAGCAACGTTATATTGTGGAAAGGGAGCAAAGGTTATTCAACCTAACGCAACTGCGCATGATCCGCATCACACAGACTATTCTCAAACTTGTCAATTAGTTTCGCAACAATGTTGGATTGATGGAATTGAGTATCGTTTCTCTGATCTTGTCAAAGATCCAGATATGTCTCATCTTATTACATCAAATGGGCCGTTGAAGAACGATAGGCAACCGGGCGTTCAACAGATTACAGGTCAACAGGTTTTGTTTCCAGTCGTTATTACGCCGTGAGGAGAAAAGCAAATGCCTACATACGAATATCAATGTAAGTGTTGTAATCATTATTTTGAAGCATTTCAATCCATGAAGGATGACCCATTATCAGAGTGTCCAAAATGTTTGGTGAGTGCACTTCAAAGATTAATTTCAGGAGGATCTGGGTTTGCGCTGAAGGGTGGAGGATGGTATAAAGATCTATACTCATCTACACCAAAATCCGTTGACGGATCTTCAGGTAGTGGCGGGACTGAATGATTTGTGTCTGTTCGACCTCGCGGCAGGGTGGGAAGGTTTGAACAAATCATGAGCATCTTCATCTTCTTTTGATGCGAATACAGGCCCCATCTTTCCTGTTATGCTATTGAAAATGATGTTGTACCCGCCTGGTGCTAAAGTTAAAGGTGACTTTAAAATAGAAAGATAATCAAACTTTCCTGCCGTAGCCATTTCTTTATCAAACCAAGATTCAAGAACGAAGTTTGATACGCTGACTGGTTTACCATTTACATCAATTTCGTAGCTGTGATTTTCAACAGGATCACAAAGTTCAATGGCAACAAAAGTAGCATCGCCCCTGTTTGACCAAAGATTGATATATGGATTGTAGAAGGTTTCAAGAATTTCATGTGATAGGACAACAGAGACAGATTTTGTACCATTCATGATTGTACCTCCGTTGTTCAGGACAGGATTCACAAAAACCCTACCCCAAACTTTGCCGTTTGGGTCTTGGTTGTGATAGCCAAAAGCCCCTGCGTGATCTGTATCATCAAAGATATTCATAGGAAACCCATCGTCTCCGCCGAGCTTGATGTCCCAAGGCATTCGGTCCAATGATGGACCAGCATGATCTCTTAGTTGAATCTTGCAGGCTTCTATCATTAGTAGTAGATCGTCATTTGAGACCTTGGAAGAATGATTGATGATGTTAAACGTTTTCATGAAAATAAGTAATGAACTTTTGTAAAAAAATGTTATAATATTTGAAACGGTATGAAGACAAAACGAGCATTATTGACTGGTGGAGCAGGATTCATCGGTAGCAATTTGGCAATTGAATTGACCAAAAGAGGAGTTGATGTTGATATCGTTGATGATATGTCAAATGGTCAACTTGAATTTTTGCCTCTCAAGCTGAGATCAAAACTGCTGATTGATGATTTTGCTTCAGATCGAGTTTTGGAAAAGGTTAAGACAGGGACATACGATGTCATTTTCCATATCGCGGCAGTTCCACGGGTAAGTTATTCTGTAGAGCATCCTGTAGAGACAAACAACACCAACGTCACAAAAACGTTAGCATTGATAAACGCGTGTCGTGATAATGTGAAAAGATTTGTTTTTGCATCATCATCTTCCGTCTATGGCAACACCGAATCTCTTCCGACAAAGACCACGAATGAAAAGAATCCACAGTCACCTTATGCTTTGCAAAAGTCAATTATTGAAGATTATTTGAATCTTTATTCTCGACTTTACGGTCTTGATTCCGTTTGTCTTAGGTTCTTTAACGTTTTTGGACCGAATCAATTGGGAGACTCGCCTTATTCCACTGCAGTAGGGGCATGGTTGACTGCAATTAAGAGTGGCAGGTCTATGAGATCAGACGGTGATGGATCACAGTCAAGAGACATGTGCTATGTGGATAATGTTGTAGATGTGTGCATTCGTGGTGCTGAAGCCGATGGACGATTGAATGCCGAAGCACTTAATGTTGCCTGTGGAGATAGAACTACGAACAAAGAAATTCTTGAATATCTTTTGTCAAAATATCCAGCCGCGAAGTACCATGATGCTCCATGGCGTCCTGGCGATGTCATGCACACGCTAGCGGATATTTCTAGAACAACAGAAGTTCTTGGATACACCCCTCTAGTTAGGTTTTGGGAGGGTCTTGATCGTACCATTAAGTGGTATGATGAGAACTGGGATGTGATCAATAAATTGAGTCTCAAGGCATAACATGAAAGTCTATAATAACTTTACCGAAGCATACGTCGATATTGTCAAGGACGTTTACGAACATCCTGAGTTCACTTCATCTCCTCGTGGGATGAAAGTGAAAGAGATACTTGGGTATCAATTCAAGATACTAAATCCAAGAAATAGGATTCCTTATGTTCCCGGTAGAGATTTGTCTGTTCACTACATGGTTGCAGAGCTTCTATGGTACTTGAGTGGAAATAGCTCTACAGACTGGATCTCAAATTATTCTGCATTCTGGTCAAAGATTTCTGATGATGGAACAACAGCAAACAGCTCATATGGGTCTAGAATCTTTAAACATCATTCGTATCAAGGCGTTGAAGAGGGGACATGGACACAATGGGAGTATGTTAAGAATGAGTTGAAGCTTGACCCTGATTCTCGTAGGGCGGTGATTCACATTAGAATGCCGCAAGATAGCAAGTACGCAAAACTTGATGTTCCTTGTACATTATCTCTTCAGTTCTTTTTGAGGAATGACAGGGTCCACATGATGACATCAATGAGATCTTCAGACGTGATTCTTGGTTTAGCATATGACGTTCCAGCATTTACAATCTTTCAGGAACTTTTGGCAGTTCAGTTAACCGAGGAGCTTGGTCGACCCATCGGATTGGGCACCTACACGCACCTCTCTGCTTCTCTTCACGTCTATGAAAGGCACTTTAAAATGGTCGAAAAAATACTAGAGGAAGATAAGAAGCAGGATTATCGAAATGTTTTAGAGATGCCTCAGATGCCTGGTAGCCCGCCTCTTGATTTGCTGATGGGTGTGGAGAATGACGTTAGAAAGTCTAGTTGCGAGAAGAGAATTTCTGACGTCCTTGATCAGTCATGTCTTGATGATTATTGGCTTGATTGGTGTAAGGTGCTGGCATCACACAGAGCCATGAAGCTTAAGGATCTTGAACTGTCAAATAAGCTACTTCTTTCTACGTCATTTGAAGGGTATAGGTATTTTGCAAAGCCATGACCGCTACATTTACAGTATTTTGTGGGCCGATGTTTTCTGCAAAGACAACATCATTATTATCAATTCTTGATAGACTCAAATATCAAAGTAAGCGAATTGCAACTTTCAAGCCTCGTCTTGATGATCGATATAGTACTGACAACATTTCTACACACGGCGGATGGAAGATTCCTGCGATATGTGTAAAGAATGGGACAGACATACTTGAGCACCTTGCTGAGATGGATGAAAATCCTCATGTGATTGCGGTTGATGAAGCATTCATGATACCAGGTGTAGCAGACGTCTTGATTTGGTTATACCGCAGTGGGTATTCAGTTGTAGTTTCTAGTCTAGATCTTTCTGCGGCAGGAAAGCCCTTTGAAGAAATTGAAAAAATGTTACCTTGGGCAACTAAGGTTGAAAAACTGAGCGCTGTCTGTGTAGTTTGTAATAGAGATGCTTACTACACTTATAAGAAGCAGACTGGCGGGAATGAGATTGAAGTTGGCGGTTCTGAACTATATGAACCCCGATGTTGCAAATGTCATCCGCTGATTCTAAATAGAGAAAGTTTATTTTCTAGCAATCATGATTGACACATCTGATCGACATAAACAAAAACTATCCGTTTTTATGAAGATGTGTCGAGAGCTATCGACATTGTCTTATGATTCGAAGTACAAGGTTGCAGCAATCATAATCACAAAAGACTACAGAGAAGTTTGCGCAATTGGGTACAACGGTGGATACAAAGGCGGTCCTAACGAGAGATCATCGTTAGAGTCTGGAAGGTCTGGATTTCTTCATGCGGAAGAAAATGCATTATTTCACCTTTGTAAGCCATATGAGCTACGAGGAGATCTTTTAATGTTATGCACACATAAGCCATGTTCCATGTGTGCAAGAAGGATTGTTAATAGTGGTATTAAGAACGTCATCTATCATTCTGATTATATTGATGCAGAAGCCTCTAGCAATCATATATTTGAAGTTACTGGTACTTCATGTGTTAAATTTGATGAACTTTTGCAGAATCCAGCTACTATCCTGAAGATTCGAGAGACTTGATCGATAATTACTTACACGGAGTTGTCATGAAGCAAAAGCTTACAGAGAGATATGTTATCGATCTCATGAAAGAAGAATGGGATAAAAAAGTTCATTCTTTGCTTGAAAAACCAAACAAGCAATCTAAAAAGCCAGAAACAGGTCTTAAAGTATTTGCTAGTATTGATGGCAAGAGCGAAGATGTTCTTTCTGCTGCTGTTGGATTAAAAGTAAAAAAGAAAGCATCTAAAGGTGATCCTATGTCAGGACTAAACTATGATGTAATGGATGTCAACGTTAAAGATAAGACAGTTACATTAAGCCGACCAGCAGCAACCGGTGGTGATACAAAAGAAGTTATTGTATCGTTGCAGGATTTTCAGGATAATTACGAAAGAGAGTGATGAAGCATCATGGATAAAAAAATATTTGACGGAGTAGATTTGGATCTTTTGCTCAAGAAAACTGTAAAAAATGCAATTGCGCAGCAGACTGCAACTCTACCAAAGGTTGAATCTCTTGATGAAGCTTATGTTGCTGAGCCAAAAGTCTTTAAACAAGTTTCTGAGTTTTCAACTCAAAAGACGAAAGATGCTCACGCTCAACTATACAAGGGTTATGTAGAAACCCTAAACAAGGTTTCAGCAAAGTTAGACACAGTTGATCGCGGTGCAGCTGACTCTAAACATTCTGAATATCGTTCTTTGAAGCTTGATGAGATTTATAACCTTAATGCAACATGGCTTCATGAGCTTTATTTTGCAAACAGTTTTGATCCTCACTCAGAGATCACGATGGATTCATTGTCTTATTTGAGACTTGAACGTGATTGGGGAACATTTGAGGATTGGCAACGAGATTTTATGGCTTGTGCAATGTCAGCTGGATCTGGATGGGCTGTCTGTGGATATCACTCTTTCTTGCAACGTTACGTTAATACAGTAGTTAGTCATCACAGCGGAGATGTTATGTTGGGCCTATACCCAGTTATCGTAGTTGACATGTGGGAGCATGCATATTACCGTGACTATCTTACGGACAAGAAGAGCCATCTTGTTGCTCGCATGAGAGAATTTAATTGGAACGTTATTGAAGATCGTTTTAATAAGGCTGAGTCAATGGCTCAAGTATTGAAGGTGAAGTGATGTCACGAAAGATTAATTCTCAAGATTTAAAAAAAATAATCAGAGAGCAGATTAGAAGCGTTCTTCTTGAGGAAACAGTTAAGAAAGAGCTTCAAGATTCTCTTGATCAGCAGATCGATGATTTTTTTATTAGCTACGAATCCGATGCCAAGGTGAAAAAGAATGAAGGCTTTGACTTTCGTTCAATGACACGTAACTTTTTATCTACAGCTTCTCGTAACCTTCTTGAAGCAGAGGGTGACGAAGAGGAAGAAAAGCCCGCCGATGAAGTGGGAGATGAAGAAAAGAAGAAGCTATCCGCAGAAGACATTAACATTGAAGAATTTGCTTCTAGCGTTGTTAGATTAATTGACAATTACGATTCTCTATTGGAGGTTCGTAATACTCTCGCTCGCCGCGCATTAAACTTCTTATCAAACAACTACACGCCAGATGTCGTTAGCCAGTTTAAGATCGTATTAGAGGACGAGCATGATATCGAGATTGGAAAATCAAAAGCAGATGAAGAGGATAACGAGTTCCCCACACCTGCCGCGGCAGGTGCAGGAAGCGGAGGTGGAGGTGCTGTTTGATCAGAACTGACATTCTTCATGAAAGAAAAGGGATTCACATCAAACTAAGTAAGGATGTGCATCTTAAATTAAGAGAAAAATTGTTTCATCATCAATTATCCATGCAGTGGGTATTTGATGAATTTGCTAAATTAGTCATTAATGAAGACAGGCATGCGATGAAGATCGTTGAAGATCTTGCTTTGCGTCGAGCCAGAGAGTCATTAGAGAAGCCAATAAAGAAGTCCGACGGATACAATCGTGGCAACATTAATGAACTAGATCATAATACGTTGTATAATATGATCAACTCAGATGACTCAGGAAAAAGAAAATCCGAAGACTAAGATGAAATTATTTGACTATATTTTCGAGTCATCGATTAAATCTTCAAAAACTATTGCAAGTATTGTTACAGAGCTCATAGCTTTGGCTAATGACGTTAATTCAATTCGAACATCGCTGATAAGCCTTTCAAAAGTAATACAAATTCATCAGCAAACTTTGGATGATATTGTTAAAGCCTTAGAGCTCGCTTCTAGTAATAGCAAAAAGAATGACATTATTCTTTCTTCCAAGGGCGACACAAAAAAGGATAAACCAAACTAATGTTAATTTTTTGGAATAAAGTCCGCGACTTCTTTAAGCAGTATTGGGGTTATATTGCTATGTTTGTTGGCGGTGTGATTGCAACACTGGCTTTTAAAAAAAAGCCAGAGCCAGATGATATGAAAACTATTCGAGATTCTTACGATTCACAATTAGATTTATCTAATCAAATTAGACATGAAGAGAATCAAAAAGAAGACGAAGCAAAAAAGAAGTTAGATGATGGTTTGGCGCACGTAGAAAAGCAATATTCTGAAAAGAAGAAAAATCTTGATGATAAAAAGAAGCAAGAGATAAAAACAATTTTGCAACATCATCAAGATGATCCCATAGGTTTGGCTGAAAAATTGTCAAAGGTTACGGGATTTAAAGTTATCATGCCTGAAAAGTGAAACTTATGAAAAAGAATCCATTACTCATTGCAACATTAATTTTCTCGATGGTCTTGCCACAGATTGCAATTGCACAAGACTATAGTCCTGACCCTGGAGGAGAAGATTCCTCATTGTTATCATTTCCGCCAGTCCCTCCTCTTGCTAAGAATGAGACAGACGTTGGAGAAGCAATATCTCCAATGAAAAAAGGTCAAACAGCACCATTTACTGGATTATTATTATCTCCTGCAGCAATTGCATCTATTATTGCTGGCATACAGTCAAGAGATGAAGAGATTCAAATTGAGATTCAAAGGGTTATTGAAACAGCAGAGATTCAACATTCTTATGAAATGACAGTTGAAAGAATAAGAAATGAATCTGACAATAAACTTTCGTTGAATAGGATTAATGAGCAAAGAAAAGAGATCGATCGACTAGATGCTGCTCTCAAGAAAGAAAAAGAAGACCGACCTAATCCTATAGTTTGGGCAGCTGTTGGTGTAGGAGCTGGCGTTCTTGTTTCAACTTTGACCGCCGCCGCAGTGGTTTATGCGGTGAAACAATAATTAATTGATTAAGGAAATAAATTTATGGCAAACAAATCTACTCCATGGTGGTGGATGAGAAATGATAAAGGATCACAATCTGTTTCTGTGACCTTTGCAGCAGTATCTTTCGTGGTTACAACGCTTGTTTATCTAGGTTCAGCCTTTGAAAAGATTGGCACTGTAACTTTTAGGCACTTTGACGTGTCAGCTGCAATGACGTACTTCATTCCAGCAATTTCATTGTATTTTGGAAGAAAGCTTACTGATGCAAAGTATGCATTACCATCTTCAGTTTCTAAATTTGCTTCTCAGGTTGCAGAATCACAACAACAAAGCAATTCTGTAGAACAAAATGAGCCTACGCAGTAATACTTATCGGCATTAACTTATGCGCAAGGTATTAATAACAGAGTCGTCGCTACGGGACTTATTGCGTGAATTAATGAATTCTCACGCTCCAATTTTTCCCAACCCCGTTGTCGACCCACAGGCTGCCGAGACCGATCCTTCAAATCAAAATTTTGTCCCTTCCGACAAAGTTGAATTGTTGTCTGCACTTAGGGCGTTGGTAGATCCAGTTGACGATGAAAGAATCCCACAGGTATACGTTGCAGTTAAAGATGCTATCGAAAAAGAGGAAGCCGAAATGAAAAAAGAAACTAAGGTCGAACAAATCATTAGACAACAAGTTAGAAAAATGTTAGTGGAAGCAGATCTCCCGCCAGTCAAAAAAATTCCTTTTGGTGTTTCTGGTATTCCACGTGGCGCTAATTCTCCTAGAGTAGCATCTTTACGCAAGGATTTAGAAAAAATGCAACTTGATGATCCTGAAGAGACACTCCGAGGAGATGAACCTGCGCAGGGTCGTCAACGTAAGAACGTGATGATGTCTGATGGTACTTCATTCAAGGACATTGCTAAAGAATTAGGTTTTGCTGCTGAGTCTGGGGCAAAACAAGCAGTAGAAAAGGCCATGCAAAAAGCAAAATTTGTTGGATCGATGGATCAAGATGATCTTGAAATTCTTGTGTTACAGAGCATGAGCGAGTATATTGACATTCTCAAGAACACTGGCGAGATTAGCAATGAAGAAGTTTCTCTCTTAAAGAACAATCCTGGGATTGTTAGAGAGCTTGATGGTTTTAGGGAATTTTTAAATAACGCCGTAAAAAGCGCAAGAAAAGAATCAGAAAACGTTGAAGATTGATTTAACGGAATGAATATGTTACAAACAATCGCTGCTGCAATTCAATTTGAACCAAAATTACTTGAGGTTCATGAAAACCTTGGCACGGCAGTTCAATTAACGCACGAAGCCGCAGCAAAGGGTGCAGCTGTGATAGTTCTTCCTGAACTATGCATCAGCGGATATACTCTTGAAAATCCGTCTGAGGCAATGGAATGTGCTCAGACAAGAGATGGTTATCAAACTCAAGCATTCATGAAGATCGCTGAGAATCATAACTGTCACATCGTGTTGGGTTACGTCGAGTTGAGAGAAGGTAGCCTCTATAATTCCGCAGTGACAATTGGCCCAAAGGGTGTTGAAGGAAACGTTCAGAAACACAACCTTTGGGCCAATGATTATCTTTGGGCAACACCATCAGAACAAATCAATCCTTGTGTGGTAACGCGCGCGGGTAGATTAGGAACATTGATTTGTAGAGACTCCATGAACAATTATAGAAATTCTTATAAATTCTATAATGAAGGACATCGCTTCTACAAGAAGGGTTCAGTGGACACAGTAGCTCTCTTGACAAATTGGAGTGGCGACTATGGTTATCCAGATAGTTGTTGGGTAGATTTGGCTGAGCAAACATCTGCAAACGTCATCGTTTCAAACCGCGTTGGTAAGGAAAGAGATTTAAACTTTAAAGGTGGTTCTTGTGTAATCGATAGAAATCGAAAGATTTGGTCGAACGGATCATCTTTTACCGAGGCGGCTGTTGTCGGCGGAATGATTCTTCTTTGAGGAAATATAAAAAATGAAATTGGTCGAGCTTCATCGAGAATTTATTAATCGGTCCACTCGACCATTAATCTCATCTGGTCTTCCTATTAAGGTTTCGAACCTTGATAAACCAATCATTGCGATCGAAAAATGGAAGGTTACCGAAGGTAAATTGAACAAGAAGTTCATGCTTGAATCTTACGAAGATAGAAACAGATTTTTGAAGTCGGTGTTAGAGTATGAGACTCAAATAGGACATCATGCAGAGTTTAAGATAGAAGAGCTAGAAGTGACAATATCCTTGATTACAAAGGATGTTGATAAAGTCACGGAGCTCGATAAAGAATATGCAAAATATGCAGATGTAGTTCGTAGAGATTTGGTTTATAATCCTAAAGATGAATGAATCTACGATAATGATGAGTTCGGAACTTCAGGGTTTAATTCCGGACCTTGAAGATGAACCTGTTTTTGATCACGGAAAACTAGCCGTCGTTCTTTGCCAAGTTGTTGGCCAAGACAAACCGATAAAGGGAAACCTTGTAGGGGTTTCGACGTATGATCATCCAGATATTGAGTTGAAGATTGATATCACGACGGCCTTAGAAATTTTAAAAAATATGGCCGATATTACCTTTGAAAACATTCAAGTAATTTATCTTGATGCATCTGTATCATTGGGTGGGCCATTTATGATCAACGGTATTAAAGTTCGTGATGTTGATCAATCAAAAAGAGACTGTACATTGTGCCTTAAATTGGCGACAAGAACCTCTAAATGAGTTATTTTTGATAAAACTTCCTATTTATCCAAAGGAGTGTGTCATGACGCACGAAAATGAAGAAGATCAAGTTGAATTAATTGAAGAGACAATCGAAGGTGAAGAACAGACATTCACATTTGATAAGTTCATGGATGATATCATCATCAAGGAATCTGTGCAACGTCCTGTCCTCAAGGAGGAAACTCCTCAACGCGAATACGTGAAGCGTTATATTGAGCGCGCAGCAAATCGTATTAAGTACGTGAAGGTGAAGTGATGTCAAAGCAAGAAGTTATCAAGGACACAATCGCTCTTAAAGATTTTTTGAGCAGCGTAATCAATGAGACTTTAGCGTCTAAGAAAAAGCTCATCGTCGAACAAGATGAAGACGAAAAAGAAACTTTAAAGTCCGGAGATATTAATGCCGATGAAGTGATTGAAAAGCTTAACACAATTAGGGCAGGAAAATCTTTTAAGGATGAAAAAATAAAGACAGCCATGGAATCATATGTTGACGACCTCGACGAGGCCGAGAAGACGGCTTTGTTCGCATTTCTTAAAGGAATTGCGCAAATCGTCGGTGGAGAGGTCGAAGGCAAAGAAGCTCTTGAACCTAGTGATAAGCCGGCAAACGTTAAGATGGAAAAGAAGCCATCTTCTCAAAAAGTTACAATCAAGCCAAACGTGATCAAGAAGCCTTCTGCGGGTGGCGAAAAGCCAAAAGAAAAAGCCAGCAAGGCTCCTGAGGATACAACTCCTCCTGCACCAATTGTTCCAAAGAAAAAATAGTTGTTTTTTCTTGGGCAATTTGATATAATCTTGGCATGCAAGAAGTCAAGTTTATTAAGTTGCCCAGCGGAGAAACTCTAGAAGTAACAATCTATCCTGGTTTTATTGAGAAGGTCCGTGCCCATTTTGGGTTGGGCCTTTCTTTGCCTGTAGATGATGATCATATTCGAATGTATATTTATGGTGCATTCAAAGGTGCAATCGACAGGCAAGAAAATGAGACTATTTAATAAAGAAGCTTTGGTTGAATATATTAAACTCGTTGTTGAATCTAGGGTTCGTGAGGCACACCTAACAGGGGATAGGGTCTCCGAATGGGGGGCTCCCGATCATGTCGCAGATCTTGAGGAACAAATCGCTGAGATTCAAAAGAGAAAGTCTCGTCATGGACGTGGATCAGCTGCAAGAGCCGAATGGGCAAAAGTTGAGGCAAGATTGAGAGCAGAACTGAAGTCTGCGTACCGTCATGCTTCACAAAAAATGTTATCAGAGAAAGACGGGGAATAAACCATGGGTGGTGCAGTCGGTCACTTGATGCACTTGTTTGACAATCGCGATCTCACGTTTAATGAGATTGCAGACGTTCTTACTTCTGCAGCTTCTGGAAAATTACAAAAAGCATCAGAGAAGTTGGACGGCCTTAACCTTGTGTTCTCTTGGGATGTTTCTACAGACACTCTAAAAGTTGCAAGAAATTCTGGAAACATTAAAAGTGGGGGACTTGATGCCGAGTCATTGGCCTCAAAATTTGAGGGTAGAGGAAATTTAGCAGAGGCTTTTAATTCTGCATTTAAGGTTCTCAACGGTGCATTAGGTTCTTTACCACAGAAGATGAAGCTTGAGGTGTTTGGTCCTCAAGCTAATCGTTGGTATTCAATGGAGGTCATTTATACCTCAAATCCAAATGTCATCAATTACGACTCAAACAATATCGTCTTTCACGGATGGCCTGTCTTTAATGTGGACAAGAATGGGAATGTCGAAATGACAGACGACGACAAGGGAGGTGTAGACACATTAACAAGCTATGTTGAAAGAATGCAAAAAGCTGTTGAAGTACGCGGGTGGAAAGTCCGTGGTCCTGCATTGGCAAGAATGCAAAAATTGTCAGATGATTCTATCTTAAATGGTACACTGTCAAAAATTGACAATGAATTATCTTCTATGGGGCTAGACTCTACATCTACAGTAAGGGACTATATTAAAGCTAAGATTACGCAAGATGTAGAAGATTTAAACTTGTCCCCAGAAATCAAAGGCATGGTTGTGTTAAGATGTCTTGCGGATCCTGGCGCACCAACGTTAGTTGACATCAAGAAAAAGGCTAATAAATCGACCTATGAAACAATCAACGAATTTATAAAGTCATCTCCAAAGAGACTCAAGACCTACATAAGGCCAATTGAGATAGCAATTAGTGACTTTGCTGTTGAACTCTTGAAAGGTCTTGAATCAACGCTGATTGACAATACAGAAGAAGAGGTTATGAGGCTACGTAGCGAAGTTTCGAAAGCAATCTCAGCGATTGAATCTTCCGGCGATGAAGCAGCGATGACAATTCTTAAGGTTCAAATGGAAAAATTGAAATCGCTTGAAAACATAACATCGCCGGTAGAGGGTGTCGTGTTCATCTATAAGGGTAATGCTTATAAATTTACTGGATCGTTCGCGGCAGCAAATCAAATTTTAGGTCTTTTTAAATATAGCCGTAAAGGAAATACACTGTGAGTGAAATTTTAAGAGAATACATCAGAAACGTTATTAAAGAATCACCAAAAAGAATTTCATTAGGTGATTCTGCACAAAAAAGAATAGCAGCGTGGTTCGTACAAAAGGGTATGGTTGCATCTGTTAATAGACCTGGTTCATCTTCATCAGATATTGTAGTCACTTCACCATCTGGCAATTCTGCTAAAATAGAATCTAAAAACAGCGTATCTGGAAAGCTTATTTATGCTCACGAATTAGTTTCGGGTTCAGAAATTGCTACAGCGATGAAATTTACTCCTGGATCAATCGACGAGGACTTGTCACTAGAGAGGTTTAAGCCCGCAAAAAATGGTAAACCTATTGATGACAGTAAAGCAGCAGAATCTATTAGAGATGATCAAAATAAAATTATTAAGCAAAGACTAGATGCAGATGGAGACACTTTTGAAGTATTGTTTGGTGGACGTTCTTTGAATGAAGAAAAACTAGGAAAAGGAAAAGGAGTTCAATTTATTAAATCGCTTAAAACGGACGGAAGTATCGTTATAAAAGATGGTGATAAGTTTAGACCTGTATTAATTGTTATAACGCCAAAAGATAATAAAAAAGCCAACAAAACAAGATTAAGGTTTTGGGCTGAAGGTAGTAGTAAATTAAGATCGGCTTTGGGTGGTAAAGGCAAACAGGAATTAGGAACGTATACTAAGATTAGTGACCAAGACTTAACTGCCGCCTGGAAAGCAGACTACTCTAATGATGATTATTTTGCAATTGTAACAGGAGACTCCATGTGTATTGGAACTGTTAATAGTAACGACCCTTTAGGGTTAGGCGTCGGTGAACTTACAGTTAAGTTGAGCATGCCTACTGGAGGAAGAACAATGGCATATGGTGGTACAAATATTTCTGGAATACGTGAAAAGATTATGATTGAAATTGATAAATGTTCTGTTGTGAAAATACCGGATATTTCAACTGCAAATGACTATCAAGAACAAGGTAAAATTACTGTAAGATAAATTTCGTTTTTGTGTCTATGTATCATTTAATATGTAATCAATAATTCCTTCTGGAATCCATCCTGTTTTTTCGTTGATTGCAACGTGGATGAGAATCCATAAAATCATACCGTGACCTATTCTTGATCCAAGAATTATACCAACATCTCCTGGCTTTAGTGCTTCAATCCTAGAAAAAGTATATCCCGGTCCGTCCCTAAGAACGACCGGGAATTTTCTGTCTTTATTGACTAAGATTAAACTTCCAAGTTTATACTTGGTCGACTCTTTCATCACGTCACAATTACGTCAACGCATCCCCACTTAAGGGCATCCTTGGCATCCATGTACCAATCTTGCTTCTTCTTATAGACCTTGTCCAGCTTATCCTTGGTAATCTTCGTAGTCTCCAAGGTCATTTCCTCAATCACCTTCTGGAGCCTCTTGGCCTCAAGGATGTCCTCCTCAACGTCTGCAACCTTTCCTCGTGCCCCAGTGCTTACCTGATGATACATGAGAGTTGCGTGTTTGTGAGCAGTTCGGTGATTACCATGAATTGCAATCATGAATCCACACGACATTGCGCATCCTGTGACAATCGTATTCACCGGAGTGCCCTTGTCCTTCATAATTGAAAGTAAACCGAAGCACTGATAGACAGCACCGCCGTATGAATCAATATAGATTATGATGGGTTGTGGATCATACTTCAGGTGATAAAGGGAATATAGTTTCTTTAGATACTCATCATGTTCCCTAATTTCCACAATCGCTCGTGAAAGGTGGTTCATTGAGTCCTGATCTACTTGCTGTGCAAGAAACAGGTTTCGCGGTGCTGGTCTTTCTAGTTCTGACATGGTAGTTTAAAACGTACAACACCAGAATTAGTTTGTATATTCATTAAGTTACGCTACGAAGATGTTTTGCGCTGATCCACCCTACTATATTTCTTTCCGTACAGATTCTTGCCCCTATTGGTCCCTTTGGGGGATATAAGATTTCAAACACCAGCGCAGTTTCATTTTCTCTAAGTTCGCCTATAATCTTAGGCCAAAATTCAGCCTTAGATTCATCATGATGATCGCTCCATGAAGCCCAAATGACAAGCGACGTCGACCTGCCGATATTGTGTAACATCACAAGGTCTCCTGGATTTGGAATTTTGTGTGAATTTTTCACGAACCGTCTTCGTCGTATTCCTTGATTTCCTTGTCCTGTTCTAAATTATCTAACTCTATAATCAATTTTATTAATTCTTGTGTTTCTTTAGAACAATCTTTTCCAATGCTTCGTAATTGACGGATACGTTCATTGAGAAGATTGATCTCTTCAACTAGAGACTCGCGTTTGTTCGTCATGACGGCACCTACGCCCGGTTTAAATATTATCAAAAAATCCTAAATTTTTTTGACCCATATGGATGGGATGTAACCGATCGAACCCGTAGACGTTAATAATTTAATCCAGGTGAACCCCCTGGCCCCTTCGCTATAAACGTCAACAACAATTCCGACATCTTTTATGTTCAAAAGATTATCGTTTTCTTGTTTACTTTTTTGTGGGCCTTGGTTTCCCATCGTATACATCTGGCGGCTCATACCAGAAAAATCGCTTACTACAATTTCGCCTAAAGAAAAGGTCATGAATAAAACTTTCAGAATAATACATTATTTTATTCCGAAAGAATTCATGACCTTTAATTCTTAGAGTTATGTATAAGAACTACGGATTAATGATCACCAGAATCATAGTCTTCAGGATTTCTTTCAAGATTTTTCGAAAAGTTTTCTTGCAAAGGAAGCTCGCACACACCTTCATCGATACCTTCTTCAGATAACTGATGATCTTTTTCGATATGTTTGTCTACTTGCTCACGCGGCTTTTCTTCTCGCGGAGGTGCAGCTGGTAGGATACAGAGCCCCCACGAAAGAAAATATGCAACTTTTGCAATAACTCTAATGAGTTTCATAATTGTCCTTTCTCAGACTTCATCGAACTGTTGTGCTTCAGTAGAATTCTCTAAAGCTAATGTTGATGAAACACCTTCGGCAATAACCTTGGTAACTTCATCAAAATATCCTGTACCAACTTCACGTTGATGCCGGGTAGCCGTGTACCCGTGCTGTTCAGAATCAAATTCAGCTTGTTGAAGTTCAGAGTA
>Ga0214921_10003957_pt1 | contig 22278 bp, 15 predicted proteins | sample LL1505_MetaG_FD_177992 | JGI IMG/M metagenome (GOLD analysis project Ga0214921, IMG submission 177992) | Freshwater microbial communities from Lake Lanier, Atlanta, Georgia, United States - LL-1505 | ecosystem: Environmental > Aquatic > Freshwater > Lake | place: USA: Georgia | collected... | reverse complement strand
AAATCATCTCTCCTGCGACGACTGTTGAGCTTGCGGCAAGGCTTGCCTGCTCAGGTGGCTTTTCGTCAAGCCTTGTTATTGGGATGCAACGAAACCCTCAAAAATGCATTAGGATGGGGTATGACCTCGCAATATCGCACAGGGCCGGTGGATGTGGGGGCGCTTGCGCCCAAGGACGACCTGCGCCGCGTCTTTCGCTTTGCACCATCGCCCAATGGCTTTCTGCATATTGGCCATGCTTATTCTGCTTTGCGTAATTTCGATATGGCGCGGCGCACTGACGGGCGTTTTCTCTTGCGCATCGAAGATATTGATACGGAGCGCTGCCGCCCCGAATATGAGCAGGCCATCTATGAGGATTTGGAATGGCTAGGCCTGACATGGGAAGAGCCCGTGCTGCGCCAGTCCGAACATTTTTCTGCCTATTCGAAAGCGGTGGAACATTTGCAGGAGCGTGGTCTCCTTTATTCCTGCTTCTGCTCGCGGCTTGAAATTTCGCGCGTTGTGACGGAGCGGCGTAATTGGTCGCATGATCCCGATGGTGGCCCGATTTATCCGGGTATTTGTCGCCCTCTGTCCGAGGAGGAACGCGCGCGTCGTCTTGCATCGGGTCAACATGCTGCTCTGCGTATCGATATGCCGCAAGCAGCCAGCCAAATTGGTCATTTGCTCGGCTGGTCCGAATATGGCGAGGGCGAAGATGCGCGCGATGTTCATGCCGACCCGTCAAGCTGGGGCGATTGCGTGCTGGCGCGCAAGGATATTCCAACGAGCTATCATATTTCCGTTGTGGTGGATGATGCGCGCCAAGGCGTGACAGATATTGTGCGCGGCAAAGATTTATTTGATGCCACAAGTCTGCATCGACTTTTGCAGGAGATTTTTGATCTGCCCATGCCGCGCTATCACCATCATGATTTGCTGCGTGATCCTGCGGGTCAGAAACTCTCAAAAAGCACGCGCGCCAAATCTCTGCGCGCTCTGCGTGAAGAGGGCGTCACCGCACAAGATGTGCGCAAACGTCTGGGCTTTAGCTGACAAGCCGGTTGATGCGCAGGGCCGAGGCAAATGCCGCAGCCAGCATGACGAGTGTGAAGGCGACAACAGCCGGCCAATGGCCTACCGCATAAAACCAGCCACCGATCCACCCCGCCAAACTAGAGCCGATATAATAGATAAGATGATAGAGCGATGAGGCATGGCCCTTCGCATCATGTGCCAGCAGGCCGATGGTCGAGCTGGCGATGGAATGCGAAAGAAAAAAGCCGAATGCGAGGATGACAATGCCGCCAATGACGAGCGGCAAAGGCGTTGCTAAAGTGAGCGCAATGCCGCTCATCATAATAGCAAGACCAGCCGGCAAAACGCGTCGCCGCCCAAAGCGCTCGACCAAAGGTCCCGCGAAAGAAGATGAGGCGATCCCGAAAATATAGACGAGGAAGATGAGCCCGATGGCGCCTTGGCTCAAAGCGTAGGGCGCATCGACCAGCCGGAAGCTGACATAATTGAAAATGGTGATGAACGAGCCCATGCCTGTGAAGGCGATGAGATAGACAAAGGGCAAGCCCTTAGATGTCAGATGGCTTTTGAAAGCCTGCATGTGAAAGCGCAAACCCGTCTGTACATGGCGCGCAAAATGACGCGAGCGCGGCAGCAGAAAAATAAAGCCCAGTGCGGCCAGCAAACAGATGAAGCCCGTGGCGCCCATCGCCCAGCGCCAGCCAAAATGCTCGGCCAAAATGCCTGTGCCCACACGCCCCGACATGCCACCAAAAGCCGTGCCTGCTACATAGAGCCCCATAGTGTGCGCCATGGAGCGAGGCTCCATTTCTTCCGCAAGCCAAGTCATGGCAATGGCTGGCACGCCGCCAAGCAAAAAGCCGGTGATGGTGCGCAAGGCCAGAAGCATGTGCCAGTCAGGCGCGATGGCTGCTGCCAAAGTCGCGATGGAGGCCGCGATCATCGACACAAACATCAGGCCGCGTCGCCCCACGCCTTCTGACAGAATGGCGGCGAGAAGAATGGCAAGCGCGAGTGATGCGGTGGAGAGCGAGAGGGCGAGCGAGCTTTCCGCAGGGCTCACGACAAATTCTTGCGCGAAGATCGGCAGCAATGGCTGCACAGTGTAGAGCACAGCGAAAGTGGCAAAGCCCGCGAGAAACAGCGCGAAGCTTGCTTTGCGGAATTCCGGCGTGCCGCGCGCAATGCCTGTCTTGTCCTTCAGCGCATCATTCAACGCTGAACGCCCGCGCGTGAGGCCACGCGCGTGGCATTGGGTGCTTTGGCAATCAGCCCATCGATCCGGTCACGTTCTTTCTTGAAAGACGTGAGCATGCGATTGTCGAGTTCGCGCGTGCGCGCGAGTTTCACGCGCAGCGGATCGACAAAATGACCGTTGACGATCACTTCATAATGCAAATGCGGGCCTGTCGCGAGGCCTGTCATGCCGAGATAGCCGACCACTTGGCCTTGGCGCACACGCGCACCTTCATTCATGCCGCGCGCAAAGCCCGACATATGGTTATAGGTCGTCACATAGCCGTTCGGATGCTGGATTTCGATGCGATTGCCATAACCCGATTCGCGGCCTGACTTGATGATCACGCCATTGCCGGCGGCAAAGATCGGCGTGCCAATCGGTCCGGACCAATCAACGCCGGTGTGCATGCGTGTGTAGCGCAAGATCGGGTGACGGCGCATGCCGAAGGTCGAGCGCTGCTCGCCATTGGCAATGGGTTTGCGGATCAGGAATTTGCGTGTCGAGCGACCATTCTCGTCGTAATAATCGAGCGTATTATCATCCGGCGTGATGTAGCGATAATAGCGATAGGTATCATTGCGTGTCGTGATCGAGGCATAGAGCAAGTCACTGCGCTCGCCATCATCGCTGTCTTCATAAAAGGCTTCGAAAGAATCGCCGGCTGCAACGGGACGCTGGAAATCGACATCATTGGCGAAGACGCGCACGAGATCGCCGATGAGGTTCTTCGGCATTTCCTGTTTCAGTGCCGTTTCATAGAGCGAATTATACAGGCGCATACCGCCTGTATCTTCATCTTCATCATCGTCGTCATCGGCCGATGATTTCTTCGCGACTTTCGCGCCCTCATCCACGCGTGCAACCGACACATAGGCGCCTGTATCATTCGCCGCGATGGTCGTGCTCGGCGTATCGTCGACATAGATTGTCACGCGCGCCACTTGTCCGGTGCGGCCCGTGCCATCGAGATCATCAAGCAGCAGGGTAATCTTCTGCCCTTCGCTCAAATTGCGTGCTTGATTGCCCAGTGCTGAGACGATGCGCGGGATTTGTTCGCGAATAACGCCAGCATTGCGCAGCGCATCTTCTAAAGATTCATTTCGACGGATGAGGATCAGCCGCTCATTCTGTCCCGCTGTGGCAGGGGGCGAGCGGGGCACTTCGGTGACATTTTCGGGCACCATGCGCACTTCAATGGATGAGAAGGGCGCCATCATCGGGCTGCCGGGGGCGCCATAGGTGAGCCCGCCCGTCGGGTCGAGCGTGGCGCGGCTGGTGCGCATCAGGAGCAGCTGCGGGGGAAGCGCCAGAGGGCGCTGCCCGGCCGTGACAATCGAATTGCGCAAATGCTCTTGGATCTGGGCTTGGATTTCATCCAAACTCAAGGACGGGCCGGTCTCGGGCAAAGCGAGGCCAGCAATATCCTTTGTGATGAAAGAGATTTCCGCTTCATCCCGGATCAGAAACGTGTCGGCCGGAGCCGCGGCCGGGCCGTTTTCATTGCGCGCATCCGAGAGCAGCCGCAGCGGATTGAAACTGGGCACATCTTCCGAAAAGCCGACGCTGGAGACCACCAGATTGGTGGCGACGCGGGTGAAGCCTTTGACGCGGACCACCTCGCGGTCGCCCACCGCAATGGTTGTGGGGGTCTTAAAGCTCTGTTTTCCGGCCGCAATATCGACCCGTTTGACCAGTCGGTCGCCCTTGCCGGGGTTGACGAAACCATCGGTCGAGGTTTCCCGGCGTTGGGGTCCGGCGGCCACGGGGGCCTCGGCAAAGCGGGATTCCCGGTCGAAGGCTGCATAAATGGCTGCGCCAATGAGGCTCATGCCGGCAAAACCGGTCAGGACAGTGCCTAAAAGCCAACGCAAGGAGACGCGGCGGCGCTCAATGGCCGAATGTTCCGCGCCATCAGCCTCGATCGGGGGCGCGAGGCCAAGGTCGGGGACCTCGGCGCGCCTGTCCCGGCGGCTTTTAAATGTGAAACGGCGAACGGCCATGCGGTCAGGCATTCCTTTTGGAGGGCGGGCAGGCCCGTTCCGGCGATGACCGACCATGCCCATCCCGACTGCGCGCGTCAATCGCGGGGCGGGATGGGGATATGTATTCACCGATTGGCGTGGACAGAAAATGGCGCAATTGCGGCAGAATTTATGCTTGCTTGCATCTTAACCATACACGGCAGAGGGCCGTTTTTCGGGCACTTCTGCAATGCGAGAAGTTTTTTGAACTTTTTGCGAAACTCCGGTTGACACAAGAACGTGGTCCCAACTATATACGCCCACCGGCGACGACGTTGCCTCTCGGGCAGCGGTTTAGTGGCGCTTGTCTTCACGCTTTGACTTCGTTCATGGCCACCTGGCCAAAAGCCAGGCAGAAGATTTTGTGTCGCTGAATGAGACGTTGCCACGCTGTTTGACATGTAAATCGGAAGAAAGAGAAACGTGGACGGCGGTGTCCTTGCGAGGGCTGTGCTGTGAGGCATGGTCCGCAAAGAGACTATCGACGGTCACGTTTTCGAACACCATTCGCTTTGATTTGCCGTGAGGCAGGTCTTTTGGAGCGAGTGTGTTCGGGACTCGTCAAGAGAAATAGTGACTAGTCGGGAACAAATCTCATTCAACTTGAGAGTTTGATCCTGGCTCAGAACGAACGCTGGCGGCAGGCCTAACACATGCAAGTCGAACGCCCCGCAAGGGGAGTGGCAGACGGGTGAGTAACACGTGGGAACGTACCCTTCGGTTCGGAATAACTCAGGGAAACTTGAGCTAATACCGGATACGTCCGAGAGGAGAAAGATTTATTGCCGAAGGATCGGCCCGCGTCTGATTAGCTTGTTGGTGAGGTAACGGCTCACCAAGGCGACGATCAGTAGCTGGTCTGAGAGGATGATCAGCCACATTGGGACTGAGACACGGCCCAAACTCCTACGGGAGGCAGCAGTGGGGAATATTGGACAATGGGCGCAAGCCTGATCCAGCCATGCCGCGTGAGTGATGAAGGCCTTAGGGTTGTAAAGCTCTTTTACCTGGGAAGATAATGACGGTACCAGGAGAATAAGCCCCGGCTAACTTCGTGCCAGCAGCCGCGGTAATACGAAGGGGGCTAGCGTTGTTCGGATTTACTGGGCGTAAAGCGCACGTAGGCGGATCTTTAAGTCAGAGGTGAAAGCCTGGAGCTCAACTCCAGAACTGCCTTTGATACTGGGGATCTCGAGTCCGGGAGAGGTGAGTGGAACTGCGAGTGTAGAGGTGAAATTCGTAGATATTCGCAAGAACACCAGTGGCGAAGGCGGCTCACTGGCCCGGTACTGACGCTGAGGTGCGAAAGCGTGGGGAGCAAACAGGATTAGATACCCTGGTAGTCCACGCCGTAAACGATGGATGCCAGCCGTTGGACAGCTTGCTGTTCAGTGGCGCAGTTAACGCTTTAAGCATCCCGCCTGGGGAGTACGGTCGCAAGATTAAAACTCAAAGGAATTGACGGGGGCCCGCACAAGCGGTGGAGCATGTGGTTTAATTCGAAGCAACGCGCAGAACCTTACCAACCTTTGACATGTCCAGTATGATTACCAGAGATGGTTTTCTTCAGTTCGGCTGGCTGGAACACAGGTGCTGCATGGCTGTCGTCAGCTCGTGTCGTGAGATGTTGGGTTAAGTCCCGCAACGAGCGCAACCCTCGTCCTTAGTTGCCATCATTTAGTTGGGCACTCTAGGGAGACTGCCGGTGATAAGCCGGAGGAAGGTGGGGATGACGTCAAGTCCTCATGGCCCTTACAGGTTGGGCTACACACGTGCTACAATGGCGGTGACAATGGGACGCGAAGGTGCGAGCCTTAGCAAATCTCAAAAAGCCGTCTCAGTTCGGATTGTACTCTGCAACTCGAGTGCATGAAGGTGGAATCGCTAGTAATCGTAGATCAGAACGCTACGGTGAATACGTTCCCGGGCCTTGTACACACCGCCCGTCACACCATGGGAGTTGGTTTTACCCGAAGGCGTTTCGCTAACCGCAAGGAGGCAGGCGACCACGGTAGGGTCAGCGACTGGGGTGAAGTCGTAACAAGGTAGCCGTAGGGGAACCTGCGGCTGGATCACCTCCTTTCTAAGGATGTTCCTTCGCTGCCGTGATTGGCTTGCCAATCACCGCTCATCGGAACACTTAGGATCACGGGTCAAGTCAGACCCGATCAGCGGGATATCGCCGTCTTCGTTTCTCTTTCTTCCCTATGGACGAGTGCCAGAACGAGCGCTGCATGGTTGCCTCTCGCGTGAAAACGCTCGAGAGGCTTTGTCATGTGCGGCTCGAGAGAGCTTGGGCTTGTAGCTCAGTTGGTTAGAGCGCGCGCTTGATAAGCGTGAGGTCGGAGGTTCAAGTCCTCCCAGGCCCACCATCTAATGCCTCTGGCCGGCGGGCCGACGCGCAAACATGCGCGGCGCGCAGTCGCGCTTGCGACCCTTCGGGTCGTTTGTGCAAATCCCGTGAGATTGGGCGTTCGATGCCGCAAGGCATCGCAAGGCCGAACGGCCGCCGCGCACGTTTGCGCGTCAGCCAAGGTCGCGGATGCGACCGCCGGCGTTTGAGGCTCACTTAAAAAATGGGGCCGTAGCTCAGTTGGGAGAGCGGTAGCTTTGCAAGCTTCAGGTCGTCGGTTCGATCCCGTCCGGCTCCACCAAAAATTTTGGTTCCGCCAAACGCATTCATCGACGGATCAGGCAAGCCTGATCCTGCTGCGGGCTCCACCAAAAACTCTCTTTCTTTTGAGGACGTCCATAGAAAACCAGTTTCGCATTTTACATTTGTCACGCATTGCGCGTTGATGAAGTGAAGTGCGGGTTCCAAGACATCGTGAAGAGGAAACATATCCGGATGATCCCGGATCTGATGAGTGCAGCAATGCACTTTGAAAGATCTGGATACATGATCATGCATACCAGCCGTGAACAGGCTTGACCGCTCTGTTCCCGGATATGTTCGAAGTGAAACTGGTCTTTATAAATGTCGTGTCTGGTTGCTTCAGTCATGAAGCAACAGCTTGCACCCGCCTCTGCCGAGGGGATTGGGTGTTGGTGGACATCGATAATGAGAGCAATCAAGTGCAATAAGGGTATCCGGTGGATGCCTTGGCGCTAAGAGGCGATGAAGGACGTGGTACGCTGCGATAAGCCTTGGGGAGCTGCGAACGAGCTTTGATCCGAGGATTTCCGAATGGGGAAACCCACCTTCGATATCTGTAAATTTAAGACCCTGCAGCTAAAGGGATGTTGAACAAAGAATCGCACAAGGTTCTGAGTTTGGCAGGGAGACGACATGCAGTCTCCGTTTTGGATTTGCAGATATCAGATGAAGGTATTTGTACCTGAATACATAGGGTTACAAAAGCGAACCCGGGGAACTGAAACATCTAAGTACCCGGAGGAAAGGACATCAACGAGACTCCGTTAGTAGTGGCGAGCGAACGCGGACCAGGCCAGTGCTTTTGAGTCTTCGAACCGGAATGATTTGGAAAAGTCAGCCGCAGTGGGTGAGAGCCCCGTACGGATTTAGATTCTCAAGAGCCTTGAGTAGGGCGGGACACGTGCAATCCTGTCTGAACATGGGGAGACCACTCTCCAAGCCTAAGTACTCCTTAGCGACCGATAGCGAACAAGTACCGTGAGGGAAAGGTGAAAAGCACCCCGACGAGGGGAGTGAAACAGTTCCTGAAACCGGATACCTACAAACAGTAGGAGCCCAAGGTTCGTCCTGGGTGACTGCGTACCTTTTGTATTATGGGTCAGCGACTTAATTTAACGAGCAAGCTTAAGCCGATAGGTGTAGGCGCAGGGAAACCGAGTCTGAATAGGGCGCTATAGTTCGTTGGATTAGACCCGAAACCGAGTGATCTAGCCATGAGCAGGTTGAAGGTGCAGTAACATGCACTGGAGGACCGAACGGGTACCTGTTGAAAAAGGTTCCGATGACTTGTGGTTAGGGGTGAAAGGCCAACCAAACTCGGAAATAGCTGGTTCTCCGCGAAAGATATTTAGGTATCGCCTCGCGTGAATACTCCAGGGGGTAGAGCACTGGATGGGCTAGGGGGATTACCGTCTTACCAAACCTAACCAAACTCCGAATACCTGGAAGTAATACGCGGGAGACACACAGTGGGTGCTAACGTCCATTGTGAAGAGGGAAACAACCCAGACCAACAGCTAAGGCCCCTAATTCGTGGCTAAGTGGGAAAGGATGTGGAAATCCCAAAACAACCAGGAGGTTGGCTTAGAAGCAGCCATCCTTTAAAGAAAGCGTAACAGCTCACTGGTCTAAATAAGGGTTTCCGCGCCGAAGATGTACCGGGGCTCAAGCCACGAGCCGAAGCTTTGGATCCTCGTAAGAGGATGGTAGCGGAGCGTTCCATAAGCCGTTGAAGGGACAGTCGTGAGGCATCCTGGAGGTATTGGAAGTGCGAATGCTGACATGAGTAACGACAAACAGTGTGAAAGACACTGTCGCCGAAAGTCCAAGGGTTCCTGCGTAAAGTTAATCTTCGCAGGGTTAGCCGGTCCCTAAGGCGAGGCCGAAAGGCGTAGTCGATGGGAACCACGTTAATATTCGTGGGCCAGCGGGTGGTGACGGATCTCGTATATTGTTCGACCTTATTGGATTGGTCGGGCCGTGAAGAGGTTCCAGGAAATAGCCCCCGCATTAGACCGTACCCGAAACCGACACAGGTGGACTGGTAGAGTATACCAAGGCGCTTGAGAGAATGACGCTGAAGGAACTCGGCAATTTACATGCGTAACTTCGGGATAAGCATGACCCCGTATCGGGCAACCGGTATGGGGTGGCACAGACCAGGGGGTGGCAACTGTTTAACAAAAACACAGGGCTCTGCGAAATCGCAAGATGACGTATAGGGTCTGACGCCTGCCCGGTGCCGGAAGGTTAAGAGGAGGTGTGCAAGCTCCGAATTGAAGCCCCGGTAAACGGCGGCCGTAACTATAACGGTCCTAAGGTAGCGAAATTCCTTGTCGGGTAAGTTCCGACCTGCACGAATGGCGTAATGACTTCCCCGCTGTCTCCAGCGTCAGCTCAGTGAAATTGAATTCCCCGTGAAGATGCGGGGTTCCTGCGGTCAGACGGAAAGACCCCGTGCACCTTTACTGTAACTTTGCACTGGCATTCGTGTCGGCATGTGTAGGATAGGTGGTAGACTTTGAAGCGCAGGCGCCAGCTTGCGTGGAGTCATCCTTGAAATACCACCCTTATCGTCATGGATGTCTAACCGTGCGCCGTTATCCGGCGCCGGGACAGTGCATGGTGGGCAGTTTGACTGGGGCGGTCGCCTCCCAAAGAGTAACGGAGGCGCGCGATGGTGGGCTCAGAGCGGTCGGAAATCGCTCGTTGAGTGCAATGGCATAAGCCTGCCTGACTGCGAGACTGACAAGTCGAGCAGAGACGAAAGTCGGTCATAGTGATCCGGTGGTCCCTCGTGGAAGGGCCATCGCTCAACGGATAAAAGGTACGCCGGGGATAACAGGCTGATAACTCCCAAGAGTCCATATCGACGGAGTTGTTTGGCACCTCGATGTCGGCTCATCACATCCTGGGGCTGGAGAAGGTCCCAAGGGTTCGGCTGTTCGCCGATTAAAGTGGTACGTGAGCTGGGTTCAAAACGTCGTGAGACAGTTTGGTCCCTATCTGCCGTGGGTGTAGGAGAATTGAGAGGATTTGTCCCTAGTACGAGAGGACCGGGATGAACATACCTCTGGTGGACCTGTTGTGGCGCCAGCCGCAGTGCAGGGTAGCTATGTATGGACTGGATAACCGCTGAAGGCATCTAAGCGGGAAACCAACCTCAAAACGAGTTCTCCCTGAAGAGCCGTGGAAGACGACCACGTTGATAGGCCGGGTGTGGAAGCGCAGTAATGTGTGTAGCTTACCGGTACTAATCGCTCGTTCGGCTTGATCGCTCTCATTAATCAATGTTCATCACCCAAGCCGTGCTTGCACGGGTTTGGGAACATGAAAGCCCAAACCGTGCCTGCACGGGTTTGGGGAAATAAAAGCTCCTGTCGTGAGACAGGTGACACGACACAAAAGACCAGTTTCAATCACTTCGACAAAAAACTTTATGTCCTTCGCCGGCCTGGTGGCTTTTGCAAGGTGGTCAGACCCGATCCCATCCCGAACTCGGCCGTCAAACGCCTTCGCGCCAATGGTACTATGTCTCAAGACCTGGGAGAGTAGGTCGCTGCCAGGCCTGCCAAGGACATAAAGTTTAAATCCTCTTCACGACAAAACAAACAAAAGGGCGCAGCCGCCACAAAACGGCGCGCCCTTTCGTTCTTTGAAAATGCCAGTCATGATCGCTTATGTGACAAGACTGGATTGCTTCGCTCCGATCGACATGACGGCGCGCCGCAAGAACAAAGAACGACATCAAGTTGACGCGGGGTGGAGCAGCCCGGTAGCTCGTCAGGCTCATAACCTGAAGGTCACAGGTTCAAATCCTGTCCCCGCAACCAAATCCTACTTATCAAATCAAAACGCCCCGTGAGTAAAAACTCCGGGGAGTTTTTGTTTTTGTGCGCGCTCGCGTAACCTCAGAGTGCTTGTTAGCTCGCCGTACAGTTCGAGATCCAAGCCTTTACCGAATAATTTCGGGTTCGGGGTGATGTAAAGCAGGATCAAGGCGCGGCACCTTTGCGCAGATATTCGAGAATATCCTTCGGCGTCCCATAAATTTTGTCGACCTGCTTCTGCACATCGTCGCCGGTCTCGCTATCAATATCGAGGCCTGACTTCTGTGCCTCTGCGATCAATTCGGGATCTTTCATCACAGCGTTGAACGACGTACGCATAAGGGTCACTCGGTCTGCTGCGACGCCTGGTGGCAGGATGAACGGGCGACTAATAGAGCCTTGCGAGAGAAAAGCGCTCAAAGCCAGCTTCTGCTGCTCGGTCTTGGCAAAATCAATCGTCACAGGAACGCCGGCTGCTTTCAGAGCGGGGATCGAGCGCGTGTCATGCTGGGCAATGACTTTGAAGTCCGCATTCGGCGTCATCAGGCCGGGATATTGCTGGCGCGCACTTGACCAGAAAATACCGCAGACACCTTGAATTTCATTGCGCTGAAGGGCGAGCGACAATTCATTCGAGCCCTTATAGCCGGCGATCATTTTGAACTTCACGCCGAGCACATATTTTTCCATGGTCGGATAATACCAGAGTGCTGATCCCGGGCCCGAGCCGCCGACCACGAGTTCCTTGTCGAGCAGCTCTTTGTAGCTTTGCACCGGCGCATCTTTGCGCACAACGCAGACCAGCGTGTCGGCATTGGCATTGCCCATGTAGTTAAATTTGCGCGGATCATATTTGGTGAGATCTTCACCCGCCATCAGCGGATCGAAGAGCGCGGGCGCGGGAACGGCAGCGATTGACGTGCCGTCTTTCGGGGCGACCGTATAGAGGTGATGGGCTGCGGCAAGAGAGCCGGCGCCCGGCATATTCTGCACCACAATAGTCGGGTTGCCCGGAATATGCTTTTGCAAATGCCGGCCGATAAGGCGGGCATAAAGATCAACGCCGCCGCCTGAAGCGGAGCCTGCAATGATCGTGACATTCTTGCCCTTGTAGAATGCGGCTGCATCCGTTTGTGCTTGTGCCGGAATGGCCAAAGCACTGAACCCAAGGGCTGCACATGCGCCAAGAATCTGTCGCATCATGTTGATCTCCTCCATGTGAAGCGGCCTTTGCGGCTCTTCTTCTTGTTTAGAATTGAGAGGCTTGAGCCTCTCAATCATTGTCGTGCGAGTGAACCTGCAAGGCCTCAAGAAAACGCGAGACCATATTATAGGCAGCGATGGTCGCTGTGAGCTCGACCATTTGTTCCGCATCGAAGAATTTGGCGACACCGTTATAAATGTCGTCGGACACCTGAATCTTCTTCGTCATTGTGTCGCAATAAGCGAGCACGGCGCGTTGAACATCTGTGAAGCAAGTGGCGGGTTCCCAATCATGCAGAGCATCGACCTGTGCCTGTGTCAGGCCTTCGCGCAAGGCGATAGGCGCGTGCTGATCGGCCTCATAGCTTGCGCCATTTACGAAGGCGACGCGCATGATGACCATTTCGCGCATGTCGCCTTTGAGTTTGCACTTCTGGCGAATGGCCGTGAGATAGGTCAGCCAGCCTTCAGCCACGGGCGCGCTATTGAGCAGCATTTTATACAGATGCAGGAGCGAGCCGCGTTCGCGGATGATGCGCTCGGCAATGGCCTTGTGCTCGGGCGTGTCGGGCTGGGCACAAGGAATGCGAGTCATGTGCTTTGTTAGCCTTTTATCTGCGCATTGATGCGCGGGAGAACCTGTTCGGCCATGAGGATCATGGATTGTCGACCAAGTTCATAATCCGTCCAATCTTTGCCTGCGTAAAGCAGCTTTCCGAAGGGGCCGGTCTCTTCCTGGAAGGCCAGAATCTTGTCGGCTACTTCATCCGCTGTGCCGTAAATAATGAGCTTGTCGCAGACAAAATCCAGCGTCACTTCGGAATCGGGCTGGTCACGGTGCGTCTTGAACAATTCGATGCGCCCGTTTTTGGCGAGCTTGGTGTAAAGCGATTTATAATAGAAGTGGTAGGGGCCGTTGGGGTCTGTGGCATAGGCTTTCGCGGTCGCGCGATCCTTGGCCACGAAGACGCTTTTGGCCACGCGCCAATTGGCAGGATCGGCCACGCAGCCGCCGCGCTCGCAGCCCTCCACATATTTCGGCCAATGGCTTTTCACCCATTGCGGCATGAGAAAATTCGCCGAGATCGGATCCCAGCCGCGCACAGCTGCTTCCGTCACGCCTTTTGAAAATGGCGCAACAGCTGTCACCACGATAGGTGGATGCGGTTGCTGCAGCGGCTTGGCAATAAAGCCCTGACCAATTTCTGGGAACAAAGTGCGCTCGGTCGAAATCTTCCAGTGCTTGCCTTCGAGATTATAAGGCGGCTCACCTTCCCAAATCGCCAGCACAGCATTGATGGCTTCGAGAAACATTTCATTTCTGTTTTTGTCGAGATTGCCGAAGACTTCCGCGTCCGACAAAAGCCCGCCCGGCGAAATCCCAAACAGCAGGCGGCCATCAAGCAAATGGTCGAGCATGGCAATCTGCGAAGCTACGGCTGCAGGATGCGCATTGGGCATATTCACCGTGCCGGTGCCAAGCTTGATGCGCTTGGTGGCCTCAGCGAGCGTCGCCATGAAGATCATACAAGAGGTAATGTTTTCGGCCTTGTCGGTGACATGTTCGCCGACATAGCCTTCGGTATAGCCGAGTTCATCAGCCAAAATAAAAGCCTCGCGGTCTTCGCGCAGGCATTGCCGCCAATCCTTGTTGATCGGATGGATTGGCATGGTGAAGAAACCGAGTTCCATATTCAAAACCTTCAGACTTTTTCAATGCGGCCCGAAAGGGCGGAGCGGGAGATGGCAGCAAAAGCACGCACATTGGCGTGCATTTCTTCAATCGTGACGGGATAGGCCGCGCCACCTTGTGCGGCGCGCGCAAAGGCTTCGAGATTGTCACGCACAGCCATATGGGGTGCATCAAAGCGCATTTGTGGCTCGGCATCGCGCATCACGCGTGTGACATCCCAGCCTGTCGGGTTTTCGGGATGGGTGCGGTCGCGCACTTCCATCCAGCCTTGCGAACCATAGACGGCGAAACGTCCGGCAAAGGGCGTCGTGAGAATGGCGGTGATAGAAGCGGTCGCGCCGCTTTCAAACCCGAGTGTTACGGACAAAGTATCGCCATTGCCGAAATGGGTCGCACGTGTTGCAAGACGCGCCCATGTTTCAACAGGCTTGCCCAGAAGCGAGATCGACAGATCAACGAGATGAATGCCTGTCGCCGATAGCGGTCCGACAGGTGCATGCACAGGCGAGAGACGCCAATTGTCAGCGGGTAGTTTCAGGAATTTATCCTGACTGAAATTGCCTTCAATGGCCAGCAACGTGCCGAATTCGCCGCGTTGTGCACGTTCGCGCATTTCAACAATGGCAGGCTCAAAGCGCCGCTCATGGCCAATACCCAAAGTGACACCAGCTTTTGAAATGGCAGCAAAAGCTGTTTCTGCTTCATCGGGGTCTGTGCAGAGCGGCTTTTCGCAAAACACATGTTTGCCGGCAGCGGCCGCGGCAATGATTTGCACGGCATGTTGCTTATGTGGCGTGCAGAGAATAATCGCCTGCACATCCGCGGCTTCCAGCGCATCTTCGAAACGGGTGCTTGTGCGCAGGCCAAGTGTTTCAGCTGCAGCGCGCGCTTTGTCATCGGGATCAATGCCCAGAACAGGGCTGATGACAGAGCTGTCCTGCATCACGCGGGCCAGCGTTTGCCCCCACCAGCCAAGCCCGACAATCGCGGCCTTCAACATGTAGTCCTCCCTGCAAGACAAGGGAGGAGCTCGCGTTAAGCGCGGCTTCGGCGTCCCGTGCCCGTCTTTCCATCATCCCAAGGGGGCGGGGCAAATATGTCAACCAGAAAATTGACAAAGACCCGCAGCCTTGGCGGCATGCGCTTGGTCTGCCGGAAGACGACTGCAATGTCGTAAGCATGGGTTCGCGTCTGCGGCATGATCTCGATCAGCAAGCCTGAATCGAGCAGCGGTTGGGCGTAATAGCGACCGACTTGCACGATGCCCAAACCGCTTGTCGCCGCTGCAATCAACCCGTCGCCGCTGTTAAATGTCATATAGGCGGTCTCGGGAATATTGGTCTTGGTGGTAGCATCATTCAGATGCCATTTGCGGATCTGTCCGTTGCGGGGGCGGCGATAGGTGATGCATTGATGATGCGCGAGATCTGCGGCGCTCAAAGGCATGCCTTTCGTCTCGATATAACGGGGTGATGCCACCAGCACATAATCCACCGATGCCAGTTTTCTGACAGTCAGGCTGGAGGAGGGAATGTCTCCGACCTGTATCGCCGCATCAATGTTTTCGCTCGCTAAACCAGAGATAAAATCATCCAGCACCACCTCAACGGAAATGGCCGGATAGGCGGCTGTGAAGCGCGCAAGGCGCGGAATGACCCACATGCGCCCCAGTGCCGAGGGCACGGCAAAGCGCAGCGAGCCCGAGGGCGTTTTGCCACTGCGCGAGACGGCAAGTTCTGCCTGTTCGAGATCAGCCACAATGCGTTTGCAGCGCTCGTAGAAATCAAGACCCTCCGGGGTGGGTGAGACGGAACGTGTGGTGCGATTGAGGAGCCGCACGGAGAGCTTTTGCTCAAGCCGGATGATGGTGGCCGAGACCGCCGATGTCGTGACCCCCATGGCTCGTGCCGTGGCCGAGAAAGAGCGCGTCTCGACCACGTTGAGAAACATCAAAAGCCCGTGCAGGCGGTCCATAGGCGCTACCCGATTATCAACTTCAGCATTGAAACTCATTTGAGCACAGGGTCGGGGACAAATCCACTCCCTTGGGTCTAGGCTTGGGTCACAAGAAGAAGCCGAAAGGCGGGCCGGACGATTCTCCGGCCATAGGGAGGAGTGGCTCTGGTCTCAGGTAGGCCAGGCAACCGCATGTCCCCGCACGTAGGCATGAGATGCAGGAGCCGCTATGTCCCTCGTCCTAAAAGGCGTGATGCAAAGTCCGATCACCCCGCTGAAAGAAGATTTCAGCCCGGACCTCGCGACATTTGAAAAAATGGTCGATTTCCATGTCCGCACCGGCGCGACAGCGATCTCATGGCCCCACCATAAGGGCGAGTCACACAATCTGACGATTTCCGAGCGCAAGGCCATGGCCGAAGTTGCGATCAAAACCGTCAATAAGCGCGTGCCGATTTCCATTCACGTCTCAGCACTGGCGCTGGAAGACACTTATGAGCTCGCGCGTCACGCGCAGAAGTCTGGTGCGGATGCGATCATCGCGATCACGCCCTATTTCTGGAAATACCCGCTCGAGTCGATTTACAATCACTTCGTCAATCTCGGCACGACCTTTGACATGCCGCTGATTGCTTATAATTCGCCTGATTATCTCGATGGTATTGAGTTCACGGCAGAATTGACGGAGCGCCTTCTCGAAAAGCTGCCGAACCTGATCGGCATGAAGGATGCGAGTTTCAATTCCGAACGCTTCTTCGAAATCCTGCGCGTTGCTCTGCCGATGCGTCCTGATTTTGCGATGATTGCGGGCGTTGAATATTTGCTTCCCTCCGTCTGCTTGGGCGGCAAGGGTTCTTATTCATCGGCGGGCGCCATCTGCCCGAACCTTGTGAATAATCTCTTTGCTGCTTGCGAGAGCGGGAACTGGAAGCTGGCGCGCGAGCTGCAATATAAGCTCTCGCAGCTCTGGCATTTGTTTCGCGATCAATATCCGTCATCGCTCAAGGGTGGCATGCAGATCATGGGCCGCAATGTTGGCCCAACCCGCGCACCTTTGCCCACAGCAAGCCCGGAACGCATCAAACATATCGAGAAGACGCTCGCCGAACTCGGCATTCTCGACACCGAACCCCACGGCTGGTGAGCGGAAGAGAGGGGATAAAACATGACCAAGTTCCATTTTGGCCTCGTCCATGCGCCGCTCACGCCTTTCGTCAACGGCAAGATTGATTTCGAGACTTTTGACAAAGCGATCGACTTCCATATTGCGCAGGGCGCAGAAGGTCTGGCGATCCCGACCCATGCTGGTGAGAGCGTCAGCCTGCCGGTTGCCGAGCGCAAGGCGTTACTTGAGCGCGCGATCACGAAAGCTGCAGGCCGCGTGCCCGTGATTGCCAATGTCAGCGAAGCGGGCACAGGCATTGCGGTTGATCTCGCCCAACATGCAAAAGCCGCTGGTGCGGCGGCTGTCATGGCGAGCGTTCCTTATTACTGGACGCCGCCAGATTCCATGTTGATCGAACATTTTGCGGCCATTGCAGAAGCGGCCTCGCTGCCGACCTATCTCTACAATTCACCGCACGAGATGAACAATGTGAAGATCAAGACGCCGGTCGTCATGGCGCTGATCACAAAGTCTTCGCATATTGCGGGCCTCATCGACGTGTCGATGGACTGGCAGTTCATGATCGAAGTCATTGCCGATGCGTCACGCGTGAAGCCGGATTTCCAGCTGGTCGCCGGCACGGAATATATGATCTCGGCGCATGCAACGGGCGCGACCGGCTTTTTGGCGCCCACCGCCATTGTCGCGCCGCAGCTCATGAAGAAGCTTTATGAGCATGTGTGCAAAGAGAAATACAAAGAAGCGCATGATCTGCAGGTCGATGCCGCATTCCTTTATCGCTTGTTCGATAAGCACGGCGCAGCAGGCCTCAAGGTCGGTGCCAAGCTTATGGCGCGCGATTGCGGTCAGGCTCGTCCGCCGCTCCCCATCATGGATGGTGTGGTGGTTGACGAAATTGCGCATGAGCTCACAAAAGTGAAGGCGCTCGCGACTGAAAAACGCGGCTGGTAAGGCGAGGCGATCCCATGATGCGGCTCTACACAGGCATGGAATCTGGCAATAGCTGGAAAGTGCGCATTCTTCTTGAGCAGCTCGAAATCCCCTATGAGAAGGTCTATGTCGATCTTCTCACTTGGGAGCACAAGAAGAAGGAGTTTATCGCCAACATCAATCCGCGCGGGCAAGTGCCCGTGCTGGAAGATGGAGAGAACCGCTTCTGGGATTCGACCGCTTGCATGGTCTATCTCGCGCGCAAGATGAACCGCACCGATTGGCTTCCGTTGGAAGCTGAAAAGATGGCGGATGTCATGCATTGGATCGCGCTGGCTCATTGCGAGATCCACTTCGGTCTTCAATATGGCCGTCGTGGCGTGATGCGTGACCGCTGGGTGATCGGCAATGGCTCCAACTTGCCCGAGTACCAGAAGTTCGGTCGCGGTGCGATGAACACGATGGAGACACGTTTGTCGAAACAGGATTGGCTGTCGGGTGACCACATCACCATCGCTGATATTGCCTGCTTCCCTTATGTGTTGAACTCACCAGAAGCGGGCATTCCGCATGATGAGTTTCCGGGCATCCGCCGTTGGCTTGATCGCTGTTTGGCCATGCCGCGTTGGGCAGAGCCTCCGCGTGCACCCACCCGTGATTATCCCGATATGCCAGCGGATGAAGGCTAAGGACGGCGCGCATGCAAGCGGGCACGCAAAGCAAGGACAAAAGCGGCTGGGCCTGGCAAAGGTCTCTGCCGCTGCTTGGCGTATCCATCGGCATTTTGCTGATCATCGGCCCGTTTATGGCGGGACTTGTGCGCTCGCTCTTGCTTTGGGTGGCTGATGATCCGCAAGTCTCGCTCGCCAATTACGCTTGGCTCTTCACGGACCGGCGCATACAGACAGCAGCAATCAATTCTCTGATTTGCGGCACGGGCGCGATGAGCATCTCGCTGGTGTTGGGAACAACACTTGCCTGGATTGTCAGCCGCACCAATGTGCCGGGACGAGAGGTTTTCAAAACGCTCAATCTTATTCCCTTCTTCTTCTCGCCCTATGTCGGCGCAATCGGCTGGATTTTTCTCGTCGCGCCTTACAGCGGCCTGATGCAAACCACGACTGCCACACTTTTCGGTGGCCCCATCGAAGGCCCGAATATTTATTCACTTGCTGGCGTGATCTGGATTCTCTCGCTCTTCTACACGCCCTATGTTTATCTCTTCGTCATTTCGCCTTTGCAGCGCATGGATGCAGCTTTTGAAGATGCCGCGCGCGTGCATGGCGCAGGTTTCTGGACAACGGTGCGGCTGATCACTTTGCCGCTTTTGCAGCCGGGGCTTCTCTCTGCAGCCTTGATTGTCTTTGTCACCAGTGCGGGCCTGTTCGATGTGCCGCTCGCACTGACCGCGACCAAAGGTATCCGCACCATGCCCACAGAAGTCTTTGCGCTGGTGCGCTATCCTAGCGATTTGGGGCGTGCAGCTGCGTTTGGTATTTTCATCACCGCAGTGACGGTGGCTTTGACTTTGTGGCAGCGTGCGCATCTGGCCAAGCGTCGCTACGAGATTGTGTCGGGCAAAGGCTATAAGCCGCGCGTGATTGAATTGCGCCGCTCTGGAAAAATCATCGCGCTGACCATCGAGATTGTCTTTCTCATGACTAGCGTTGTTCTGCCTGTGCTGGCGCTCATTCTTGTGGCTCTGTCACCGCTGTGGACTGGAAAATTCAATCCCGCTAATGCGACGCTCGCCAATTTCAACTATGTGCTCTTTGAATATAGCCTCACGCGCCAAGCGATCATGAATTCGCTCTTTCTGGCTGTAACAGGCGCAACCATTGGCGTGATGATCTCTGGTCTGCAGAGTTATTATCTGGTGCGCGTGCGCTCCGCGTTCAAAAGCTTTGTCGATGCGCTTTTGGCTTTGCCGCTTGGCATTCCGGGTATTGTGCTATCGCTTTTCTTCCTGATTTTCGCAATCCGTACACCGCTCTATGGAACGCTCGCCATTCTGCTCATTGCCTATATTGCGCGCTTCTTTCCCTTTGCAACGCGTACGATCACGGCGATGTTATCGGCCATTCACCCTGAGCTCGAAGAAAGCGCGCGCGCCAATGGCGCGTCTTGGGGCCAGACCATGCGGATCATCTTGCTGCCGCTCCTGCGCCCGGCGCTGATCGCGGCTTGGATCATGCTCTTCATCATTTTCATTCGGGAATTGGGCGCGAGTATTCTGCTCTATGCCAGTGGCACGGAAACGATCTCCATCGCCATGCTCCTCCTGTCGGAAAATTCGGTCGGTTATGTTGCGGCCCTTGCTCTCATCCAGCTGGTGCTGCTGTTGATCGGCTTCTCACTCTTCAGATTGACCCGGGCGCCCGTGGTCCAATAGGCTTTGCCAAAACAAGGGGGATGCGCGTGCAAGGGCAGGGACAGCCGGAAAGTTTCGTCACCATTTCAGGTGTGACGAAGAAATTCGGCGACTTCACAGCTTTGGATGCTTTGTCGTTCTCGGTGCGCGAGGGTGGAACGCTCGCGCTACTGGGGCCATCCGGCTGTGGCAAAACCACCATGCTGCGCTGCTTGGCCGGATTGGAAACGCCCGAAAGCGGTTTCATTTCGATTGCCGGCAAAGTCGTGTTCGACAGTGCCAAGGGCATCAATCTCAATCCGGAAGAGCGCGGGCTCGGCGTCGTGTTTCAATCCTATGCGGTCTGGCCGCATATGTCGGTTGTCGAAAATGTCGAGTTTCCTTTGCGTGTGCGCGGCATCTCGAAGGAGGAGCGCCGCGCGCGGGCGATGGAAATTCTGGAGATTGTCGGGCTCGGCCAATATGCGCAGCGCTCAGCCACGCAATTGTCGGGCGGGCAACAACAGCGTGTCGCACTCGCGCGTGCATTGGTGCACAAGCCTGCATTAGTCCTATTTGACGAGGCCCTGTCCAATCTTGATGCTGCCTTGCGCGAGCATATGCGGCTTGAGTTGAAAGCTCTCCAAGACAAGCTCGGCTTCACCGCGCTTTATGTCACCCATGATCAGGGCGAGGCGCTTGGTCTGGCGGAAACCATTATTCTTATGAATGCAGGGCGCATCGATACGTCAGGTCTTGCGCGCGATGTCTTCATGAATCACCGCACCATTTTTGCTGCGCGCTTCTTCGGACTGAACGTGATCGATTGCGCAGCTTTGCCGGAGATGGCAGATCTTCCAGCAATTGTCATAGCCTTCCAGCGAGAACATGCGCGAATTACGCGCGCGGATGGCCCAGCGGAAGACGGTAATCTTATTCTTTCGGGTCGCATTGTGACGCGCTCGTTCCAAGGACTCGTCGATGAATATGCGGTTGAGATTTCCGATCGCGTGTCAGTGCGTGTTCTCGATGGCGATGGGCAATTTGCGCCAGGAGAACAAGTTAAATTGGTCATAGACAGAAAAAATCTGTTTCTGCTTGATCATTAAGGGGAGGCAATCATGAATATCTTGCGTCAGGCCCTTGTTGTTTCTTTTACGCTGGCAAGCTTTGCCAGTTCGATTGCACAAGAGATCCCGGCGGCCAAAGGCCTGTCGGATGCAGATCGATCTGAGCTCATGCAGATGATCGAGGCAGCCAAAAAAGAAGGCTCACTCAATTATTCTGACACAATCATCCAGCCGACCACTAATGATGTGCTCGTGGCAGCGTTTCGCACTTATTATGGCCTACCTAATTCTTTCCCGGTTAATTACACCTTGCTCACCAGCGGCGCGATGATTACGCGCGTGGAGCAAGAATTGGCTGCCAATCGCATCACATTCGATGTGGCGGCCATTGGTTCGCCGACTTGGACATTCGAGCGCCAGAAGACCGGCGCCTTCATGAATTACAAGTCAAAGCAATATGCTTTCTATCAGGATGCGATCAAACAAGGACTCGGCATTGACGGCTATTTCATTCTGAATGGCGGCTATGCGCAGATTCCGATCTGGAACACAGAAATTCTCGATTTTAAAGGCAAGAGCTATAAAGAAGCGCTTGCTGCCTCGACGCCGGGTCGCTTCTCGATTGGCGATGTCGTGCAATCGGAATCGCATCTGACGACCTATGCGGGATTGCGTCAGGTTCTTGATGTCGACTTCTTCAAAGATATGGCGAAGAAAAAGCCCACTTTTGTTGGTCGGTCTGAGCAATCTGCGCAGCGTATTCTGACAGGTCAAGATGTGATGGCATTTGGCGGCAATCCGTCGCGCGTGCATCAGTCGAACCAGAAGGGCGCCAAGCTGAAGATTCTCTATCCGGAAGAAGGTTTCACTTTCTTGCCGCAGCTGACCTTCATCCTTGCCAAGGCGCCGCATCCTAATGCAGCCAAACTCTGGATAGATTTCATTCTATCGGATGTAGGACAGAAGATCCTTGCGGATAAGGAAGCATTGATCTCGGCGCGCGCTGGTTTCCAATCTCCGATCCCAGATATCGCACCTAATTTCTCATCACTGAAAATTATCAAGGTTGATTGGGAGAAGATGTCCGCCCAGCAATTGATGAAATATCGCGACGAATGGGTTTCGATCTTCAACCCGTGAGGTCATGACATTGGCTAAGCAAGTCGCAATCGTCACAGGCGCG
>Ga0214921_10003956_pt1 | contig 22280 bp, 21 predicted proteins | sample LL1505_MetaG_FD_177992 | JGI IMG/M metagenome (GOLD analysis project Ga0214921, IMG submission 177992) | Freshwater microbial communities from Lake Lanier, Atlanta, Georgia, United States - LL-1505 | ecosystem: Environmental > Aquatic > Freshwater > Lake | place: USA: Georgia | collected... | reverse complement strand
AAAAGCTATTAGATATTATGTGTAATAAATATAAGCTTCGTGGTTTATTAATAGGTCGTATTGGTTGTGAGGTTCCATCAAAATGTCATCAGCTTATGGAACAAACTGATTTTATGGAATATAATACCTTTATTAAACAATATAATAAGTGTAAATTTATTTTAACAGCTTCATATGCAGATTGTAGTCCTCGCACTGCTTCTGAGGCAATGTGTTTTAATTTACCAGTGCTTATGAATAAAAATATTCTAGGAGGATGGCATTATATTAATGAGAACACCGGTTCTTTTTATGACCCTGATAATCTAGATGCATTTCCCGACACATTAGACAAATTCTTAAAAAAATTAAATAATAATGAATACAAACCAAGAGATTGGTTTATTAAAAATTATGGTAAATATAATTCTGGTAAAAGACTATTAAAGTTTGTACGAGAAGTATATAAACCTGATGAACTTAATTTCAAAATGGACGAGATTGATTATTTGAAACCCGGTATTTAGATCAGGATATATACATTATATTTAATAAAATAGGAAAATGATCTGATACACTTACATTTTTTAAAATTATTGTATTATATGTTGTGTTGAATATGTTTTTGCATCCATGTAAATAAAATCTATCTAAATTATTTCTATATGGTTTTACTGCTTCGATATTGTATTTAGAATCATACGTATAAATATCTTTTTCTTTAGGTTCCAAATAATATAAATTATGAAAATGTTCATCGATATTAGTAAAATTCATATCACCAAATACTATAACATTTTTAATATCATTATCATTATTACATTTTTCTGTATAATTATTAATTATTTCAATACATTGTTTATTTCTAATTAAAGAATTCATATGACCACTTTCTAGATGAGTATTCACTACACAAATACTATTGTTGTTTTGCTTTATTTTTTGAACTAAAAATCCTCTATTCATAACACCATTTATAAACGGATAATATACCACATCACTATCACAACTACCTGAATTTGTTATAATAACATTAAAAAATCCTTGATTTAATAATCTATTTGATATCTTGTAATTTGGTAATAAAGATATAGAATTTTTTAATACATTATATAATTCATTTGTTACTTCTTGCAATCCTAATATATTTGGTGTATATTCTTCTAATAAATTTAACACACATTCTAGCTTATCTTGAATATTTCTATAATCATTATTTATATTGAAACTTATAATTTTTAAATCACACATCAAAAATCTACAGTTTTATACAAATCTATCTATACAAATCTATCTATATAAATATATAATAATGATAGTTTGCAATTGTAATACCTAAACGTAAATGTATATGTATATGTTAAAATCAGAAAAAAGCTAATTTATTAAAAAAAAATTGAATTATAATTATACAATGTTAAAAAGTATTTTCCCAACAACCATCTTGCAAAACAACATGGCTTTTACAATTTCTACAATCCATAACTCAGCAGCAGTAGCTACAAGAGCATCTGGTGGGGACCTTGTTGGTATTGTTGTTACTAATTGCGGACTTCCAGTTCAACTGACTCTACCAACAACATTGACTGCCTGGTGTGGTGATACCCTGTACCTGAATACACGTTTTCAAAACGACAACAGTTTTGCATGGGGCATTGCAGTAGCTCGTCCTGACGATGTTGTTCAAAAACACAACGCCAAGTTCTACGATGATGACGCACTTTACACATATCTTCAAGGGATTTTTGCTAAACATGGTCTCACACCGGGCTTCGTGCGTTCTTACTAAATTGTATGACCTTCCATTTTTTTATCTATATAACTATAACTATAACTATAACTATAATTATGACTATAACTAAGTTGTGGATACTCTAGAATAATTCTAATTATAAATTAGTAAAGATATCAATATAACTAATATACTTTTGTTAAAATGGAATTAAGTATAACTAATATAATAACATTTATTCTAGCAGGAATGATTTTTCTTTATTGTTATAATGATTTTATCCGTCCATATATAAATTATTACTTTACCGAGAATAAGAATAATAATACTAATCTACTTCAAACACAAGAACATTTTACACAATATTCATCTTTATCCCAAAAACAACAATCCCTAGAAAACACTGCAACATTTGATACTAATTGGTATTTACGCGAACCTGGAAAAGCAATTATTTCCAACAATAAAGTTAGTTTGCCTGTAATCCAATATGGTTTTTATTCCAATGGTTCATATGACCAAATGATAGGTAATTATTTTCGTCATCATATATATCCTATAAATGCAGAACAATTGCTTACTGGGTTAGATACTATTTACAAATTCATTAATAATGATATTGATGTCGCATTTATTAATGAAGAATTACTTACTAGATATCTAAAACGGGATTGTAAATATTTAACTAGATATATTGTGGATAATCTAGGTGTCCAGAATTATGATACTAGCAAACCGGAAAATATTGACCGATTATATCCACCTATTAATTTCAGCGCCATTGGTGTAGGTTATCATCAAGATTTTTATATGATAGTAAATAATTTTTCTAATGTAATTGAGTTTTTGGATATTAAGAATAAGTCAATAGGTATTCTGGCAGACAGTTATTATTATTTTATTAAACTTTGTTCCGCATATGGAATTAAGCTTTCTGAAATGAATATAACTGTGGATGAAACAATGGAGGATTTGCTAGATAAATTTAAAATTAGTAAGTATGATGGTATATTTCTGGTGGTACATCCAAAAAATAAACAATTATTAGATTTGTCGCTTGCTATGAAAATACGTTTTATTCATATCCAAAAACGATTAGGAATAGATTCTAGAAATAACTTAGCAAATATTATTCCCGACCAGCAAGGAACTAATACACAATTGGGAGACCCTGCACCACCATCAATAAATAAACAAGCTATATATGCACAAACGGTAATGGATACTTTGCAGACTGAAAATATCCAAGAAACATTTAATCAAAAAATGCGCAAATATTTTCAATGTGTAGTACCTCGCGTTGTAGATTTGAATAAATTTCATAAATCTGGTAATACATATTCATATCTAGAAACATATTCTACCAGAATGATATTAGTTATAAGAAATGATATACCTTTGGAACGTGTGGAATATATTACTCAAAATTATATAAATAATCTAGAAAAGATGCGGGATGCTATAGATATGCAATCATTTACTGTGTCTATAGATAAGAAGTTAACACCTAAAGCCCAATTTGAATTACAGATAAATAATTTTTCATCTCTAGAATTAAAATATGATGAATTAGTTAGTTTTGATTCTAGCATACCACTTTCTCCAGGTGCTAGAAATATTTATAAAAAAGAAGGACTTATTTACTTTGAAGATGATTCTAGATGTAAGATAGTAAACACATAAAAAAAATGATACTACATCTAGTAGTGGTTTGAGCTCTAGTCATCATCCTCACTGTAGCTGCAGCTGCAGCTGCCGTCCGTAGCGCCACATTCATGCACAGCTAACATTGCAGGTGCTAACGCTGGAAAACGCTTTTTGTATTTGATAATGGACAAGTGCGCACGCTCGAGAATATTATTCGTTTTGTCTTCCACCAAGGCCAATAGATTGGCTATGTTGCTAGCGTATATATCATCTTGCTTGGCGCGTTCAATGTCAATGAATTGCTGATATCTATCGTCCAAACAAACAACGTGAAAGAGATATTGAAACGCTGATTGCGGGAACTGTAGCGGTGCCAGCGGTTCCAGTGGTTCCAGTAACTGTGACATCGTGTAAGACGATAAATACTTTACTTATTTGATTGAATATTTTTCAAATTTTGTTATTTTTTATGTTTTTCCTAAAAATTATTTAATAATAAACTATTAACAGGTATAAAAATTGAATTAATTATATATAGATAATCTAAAATATTACTTCTAGAATAAAATATAATGGCATTAGATATAGAATTTACCCAACAACAGGAAAAATTTCAAAAAGTCCTAGAAATTCTAAAATCAAAAGAAAAGAAATTCATAGTTGTTGATGGTGTAATTTCTGCAGGAAAAACAACCCTTATTAAACTTCTAGAAAAAAGTATTAACAAACAAGTACAATTTAAGGTTAAAGCCATATATGAACCTGTAGATTTATGGAATAGTACCGGTGCATTGAAATATTTCTACAAGGATATTCCTAGTAATTGTTATGAATTTCAAACATATACTTATATAACCCGTATTGCCAGTGTTATTAATGACATATATGCTAATCCAGATGCAGATGTATATATTCTAGAACGTAGTATTTGGACTGACCGATATATTTTTATGGAACTATTACGTGATATGGTAGGTGAATTACGAATGACTATGTATGAACAATGGTGTGAACTATGGTCTTATATAATGCCAATGCGTGTTGATAAATGGGTATTGCTAGATACATCATTAGAAGAAAGTTTGCGACGGATTAAGATTAGGAATCGTAGTGCAGAAGATGGAATTAGTGTTGAATACCAAACTAATCTTTATAATAAACATATTGAGTTTTATGATAAATTAAAAAATGCCGGAAAATCTGTTATTGTAATTAACAATAATTTAATGGATGCAAACTTTATTAATGATGAAAGTGTATTGAATAATATTGTAAGCCAAATTATGACATTCTAGACTTTATTTGCATGGATTTTTTTGGAATTTTTTGGAATTTTTTGGATTTTTTTAGTATTTTAATAAAAAAATGAATTATAAATATTATAAATATTATAAGTATTATAAATATATCAAACATCCGATTCCACGCTGTTCCAGAATGCCTAAGGAGGACTGTACTGAGATGCCACCTCCTCCCCCCTTTGGTGAATTGACACGGGGTATTCGGTATGACCCGAACCAAAACGTGGCTGACTACTTGGCTTATCGCATTCGCCGGGGCCTTGTCAACCAACCACCACCATTGACCCCGGAGCAGAGCACTCTCACCGTGGAAGAGTACGAGCAGGCAACCGGCTATCGCTTTTAGTGATGTCAGTGAGTACTCTGGTATGGTAGAATTTTTTGTTATATTTTACAGTTTATATCAATCAAATATAATAGTAATTTCTTTCTTATTGATATATTTTTTATTTTTTTTAGTAAATTCTTTGTCTTGTTTAGTTATTATCTTATAGACTAAAAATTTGCGACCATTAATAAATTTTTCTTTACTGAATAAATCTCGGTCATATACTTTAACAAATTGTCTTAAGATAGTAATTAATGATTTATTAGTAAATGTACCTGCATATTTTGTACGTTTACAAGGTATATATGTGTCTTTAATATCTGATTCAATAGTTTTGAAATTTACTAATGTATTTACTCTGTCCATATCAAGGGTAGTAAATTCAGTGTTATCGTTAATGTCAGTAAGACCGAATTTGGATACTAATTTGTTAACTAGTTCTAGAGAAGGTTTTTCATTGAATAGTTGATTTAATACCATTACCGAAATAATATAATATACTTAATTATACCAATTATTAGTTATTTAATATCTAGAAAAATAAATAAAAAATTTAACTTATGAATATAAAAGTAAATATTTTATGACTTTCTAGAATAGTTTAATTCTTGTGGTAAATAGTTTATTAAGATAACCTTATATTTTAGTATATAAACGATTTATTGCCCTACGAGTATGACAAATTATCACCGGAAAATGCAATTATAATTGTTTAGTCTCTAAACGATTTTGTTGTCCTACTTGTAGGAAGGTAATATATACTTTTAATGATGATTCACCTATACTTTAAAATTACAATCTTTTAGATATTATCGTTCAAAACCGTTAAGCAAAGTGTTCAAACTCTGCAAAATCAATTAGACCACGGCGCGCTTTTTCATCTAACACTGTAAGTGGTGTTTCGCCTCTATCGTTTACAAGTTTCAGAGCGTCATTGCCACCGTATGCAACAATTTTTTCCATTATATAGCAAATAAAATTCATATTAACTCTACTTTCTTCAAAACTTATACCATTACATAGACCATGTAGTATTAAGGAACCATCATTATTTGTACGATTGAATGCATTTTTACGGGCTGCATCGGTATATTCACTATTAACTATATTTATTAAAAGTCCTATTATTATTGGATGTACTGACGGTAAATCGGAATCGGAATGTGACCATAAATATTGCCGTGATGATCGTAAAGCTGAATATAATATGGTTTGACCCCTAGAATTTTTACTATTTTTAATCATATTATACCATTCTTTTTTTATATGTACATTAATCAATCCACGAGCGTCTGTTGTTCCCGGTCGCATCTCAAAAAATTTTGAATTTAATTTACCAGACTCCTCTGACCCTATTGGATATCTAATATTTTTTCCGTGAGTTATATTAACACAAAACTCATCTACATCAGCTTGTGTATATCCATCACCATTTGATGGACCAGATGGTCTAGATACTCTAGCAGCACTTGCAGCACCACCTCGTTGTGTTTTTTTAGTACGTTTATTGAGTTGCTTTTTCATAGTAGAATAAATTTGATAATGTAAAATGTTTCTTAATTAATATTAATATTTTTTTTTTAGTATTTTTAGAATATATTTTTTTTATTCTAGGAAACTTTAATATCATAACTCTTTGTAATCCTTTACGAAACTTAAAATTCATACGTTCAACAGTGATATGAAAAGGTAAAGTATCTATATCCGCATTATCTAGAATATCTAGACTATATTTCATATCGTGGAAGATATCATTATATACTTTGCGAATGTGTTCTGGAGTATCTCCTTTTTCAACCTTACTACGTCGAATACTACCGTTATCAGGTTGACCAACTCTAATAAATGATGGCCTAATATTTTTTTCAATATAAATATATCCATTACGTTTCAAATGGTTTCGCATATCAGAATACATTTTTCGATATTCGTTAATATATTTATATTCTGTATCATCAACAAAAAGGCCATATACTGGACAATGTATAATCTCTAAACGATTATAAATTTAGAGTATAGGTAAATTATCATAAAAAGTATAGATTACCGTCCTACCGGTAGGACAAAAAAATCGTTTAGAGAATAAGGAAAATGATATCATATTTACGTGGTGGTAAATCATTCCAATTTTTATATTGATGATTTTCCTTATCAATAGTACAACGAATATCTATATAATCAATATTTGCAATTCCATATTCTTGTTTTATTTTAGCAAGTTGTTGTTCATCATATAGAGAATAATATTTAGCTTTAGGATTTGTTATAGATGTAGTTATATATACAGGCATATGAGATGCCTTACAATGGCAAGCAATTAGAATATTCATCATTATTGTAGTAATTATTATAATTTATAATTATTTAAAAATTAAGTATTAATATTTATTAGTATTTATTAGTATTTATTAGTATTTTATAAATTAAAATGAAAAATCAAAAGCATTCCGGATTATACTTACTTATAAGAAAAAATATATTAAATGAAGGTAAAAATATTTATAAAATTGGTAAAAGTACAAACTTATGTAAAAGAGTTTATGATTATCCTAACTTATCACAATTATATTTAATAATTTTATGCGATGATATTAATAAACATGAGAAAGCATTAATTAAGCTATTTAGCTCTAAATTTGTATTAGAAAGAACTTATGGAATAGAATATTTTAGTGGAAATCTTGTTGATATGATAAATGAAATGATTTTATATATGCAAAATCATATTACACGGCATTGTAAAATAGAATTTAGAGACGGAATAGAACTGACATATTGTATAGAAAATAATATTTCTACAAAAACCTTATATAAATATTTTCAAAATATAGTGTATATCGAAAATACAATATTAAATAATAACTTTATAAGTAATGAAAATCCATATAAATGTCCTTGTGGTAATTCCTTTCCACAACATTATTTACTATTGAGACATCAAAGTGGAACGCGTGGTTGTAGTTATACTAAATCAATAAACAATTGTGATAATAATATTAATAATGATACTGAAAATAAATGCGAAACCTGCAATAAAACATTATCTGATAAATATAAATTAAAACGTCATAAGAAAACTTGTAATAAAAAAGAAGAGTTAAAGATGCAATCAGAAGATGCTTATGCTAAATTAATTATGTCATCATTAGATGATATATTGAATGACCTAGATATAAAACGAAAGCAGATATTAATAAATCTTCTGAAATTATATAATACTGATAATAAAGCAAAAGAAATATTATATAAAGCTGTTATTGATTTTGAAAATAATATTATTAATAAATCTAAATCCTTGTAGTAATTATATTTTTAGAAAAATCCTTATTAAAATATTAGATTTTTTTATATTTTTTGTTATATAATCCCTGTTTTTGTCACCCCCCTCCCGAGGAGCAATCAGTAGAATGAGGAGGAGGAACTTGTCGAATACGCTTATTTTATAGTATAAATCGCTCAAAAACTCTACATATTCTATAAGAATTCTACAATTTATTTCTCATTATTATTCTAGTAATAAATATATTAATATAATAAAACATAAAACATAAAGTATATAAGTATTATTAATTATAAAAAGGATATTATATAATGGATTCAGTGAATATATGCTTTTGTCATTGTGGTAAATCATTCCAATATCATTATTTATTGAAACGACATCATGAAGGACATCGTGGATGTGAATATACCAAATCATTGAAAAAGGTTTCTTCAGAATCAAATGAATTTATTTGTACAAAATGTTATAAAAAGCTTACTACTAAATTTAATTTAGAAAGACATACTAAAATTTGTATTATAAATAATAGTATTAAACAAGATATTGGGGAAAATAATATGTTAAATAATTTAAATAAATCATTTCAATTATATAAATCAGAAATATATAATGTTTATCAAAAATATCAGAATATAATGGATACTATAAATAAACTTAGAGATGAAAATCCTACAAATAATTCTATTAAGGATATGATTTCAGATATAACAAAATTAAGTAATGTTATTAAAGAATTAAATGTTAGCGAACAAATTAATACTACACCAATCATTACAACAGGTAATTCTAATATTGATATAGAACAATTAATAAATATTAGAGAACTTGATAGTCATGACGTAAATACAAATAATAACACAACTAATAATACTAATAGTAATAACACAACTAATAATAACACAACTAATAACAACACAACTAATAATACCACTAATATAACGAATAATAATAATAATTCGCCGACTATATATCCAATAATTTATCCGTTTGGATATGAAAATCTGAGTTTCCTATCACGTAAAGAGATGTTAAATATTTTAACTAGTCCAACGTGTTTATCTGATGCAATGGAAAAGATATTTTCAAGACAAGAACATAAAAGTTATTACAAAAGAAATGCAAATAGACCACAAATTGCAGTTATAAATAAACAATTTAATACAAAGATATATACCGATAGAGAGTTCAAGAATGAAATGATTAAGACATTACTTATGGCTATTCAACGTATGTTTTATATATGTAAAAATGATTTAGATTTTGATGAACAAGTTATATTGTGGCAAAATATCAAAATACTAAAAACAAATTATACTGATTGTTTAACTATTAAAAATGAAAAAGACTTACCTTCAAATGTTAAAACTATTATGGATAATATTTATAATCTAGTATTAGGTGATAAGGAAATAGAGAACGTTTATGATAATTTTACTTTATTTAAGAATAAAATTACAAAAGATACAAAGTATAAAGAAGCATTATTAAATTTACTTCAATCAATAATAAAGGAATTAGAAGATTATAATAATGATTTGGAAAATATTACTATTGATGAAGAAACGTTAGAAAGCTATTGGGACAAACCTACTGAATCTATAGATTTGAATCATCGGTTAAATAATATAAATGAAACTGATTATAAGGATACGCCACGAAATAAATATAATGAAAAAATGATTAACATTGAAAATGATAAATTAAATGAAAATATCCAGTCAATTGGTAATGTAAATGAAGTAATTGCAATTAGAGATGAAAGAAAAGAGGAAGAAATAAATAATTTGGTTGAACATTTTAATTTATCTAGTATGAAAAAAATTAAACTAAGAACCGACTTAATAGTTAAACCAAAAAATGAACTAAGTAATGCAGTAAAAACTATTAGGAAAAAACATAAAACATAAAACATAAAACATAAAACATAAAACATAACAAAAAATTTATGGATTAACGTTCCTTTCTAACAAATACTTGAGTTTGTGTTTCCCCTAAAATAGTTATTCGTTTATGATAACCTGCAAGAAAGCCGTCTATTCCTTTTTTCGTTAAATCTGGACCACCCCATCCGTAATCATCAAATATCATTATACCATTTTTTTTTAATTTTCTAAAGCTTAATACAGCATCTTCTAATACATATTCTGGTTCGTGATTTCCATCTATATAAATAATATCAAAAAAGTCATCTTGTAATTTAGGTATTTCATTATTTGAATATCCGCGATTAATTATAATTTTTGTTGTATCACCTGATTTTTCAACATTATTAACAAATGTATTGTAAATACTTTCCTGTTGATTCTTATATTCAGAATATTCATCATAATCTTCCCACGGGTCTATACAATATAATTTACTATCATTATGTAATCCATATGTTTTTGCAACAGAAAGAATATTTGCACCATAGAAAGTACCAATTTCTAGATAATTAATTGGCTTATCTTTATAATCTTTAACATTGACTTTTGAAAACCAATTGTTAGCTAAACGATATTGAACACCATTGAAATTATTTAACATTTTTATATAATTAATTTACTAAAATTATTGTTGTTATTATTTTTTTGTACTAAACGGATAATGTTATCTAGATTTCATTTATTATGTAGTTGCAAGTAGTTTATTAGCAAGTAGTTTATTTTTTTGTAATTTTTTGTTATATTTTTTAATATTTTCTAATGTTATATCAAAAGTATATTCTAAAGGATTATAACCACAATACAAAATTTGCAGATTTGTAGGAAGATTATCTAGAGTAGTTATATCATTATAAGTACAATATAATTCTTTTAGAGTTGCTGGAAGATTATCTAGAGTAGTTAATTCATTGTAATTACAAATTAATATTTCCAGTTTTGGTGGTAAATTATCTAGATTAGTTATTTTATTATTTTCACAAATTAATGTTTTAAGATTGAGTGGAAGATTATTTAGATTAGTTATTTTTACATTAAAACTGCAATCTAAATATTCTAGATTAGCTGGAAGATTATCTAGATTTGTTATGTTAGTATTTTTACAATGCAACTCTTTTAGAGTTATGGGAAGACAATCTAGAGTGGTTATATAATTACGACAGCATATTAATTTTTGTAAATTAGGTGGTAAATTATCTAGATTAGTTATGTTATTATTTTCACAATTTAATATTTTTAGAGTAATTGGAAGATTATCTAGATTAGATACTTTACTAGCATAACAATCTAATTTTTCTAATGTTAATGGCAAATTGTCTAAGCAACTTATTGTATTATGATTGCACCTCAAAATTTTAAGTTTTGGTGGAAGATTATCTAGACTAGTTATAGGATTATCACAACAACGCAATTCCTTTAAATTTTTGGGTAGATTATTTAGGCTAGTTATTTTATTACCATGACAAAATAACTTCTCTAGAGTTGTGGGTAGATTATCTAGACTAGTTATTTTCGTAGAAGTATAAAATGAATAACCATAACAATGAAATATTTTCAGATTTGTATATTTAATTAGATTATCTAACTTAATTTTTTTTTTCCGTGATATGTATAGTTCAGTAATATTATAATCTGTCATTCTAGAATTGTAAAAATAATTAAAAATAAATTTAAGAATATTAACTTTCAATTTTTTATAAGTAGAGTTATTATCCATATTTTATGCTTTACCTAAGCAAAAATCTAGTGTATTCTTATGATTAACAACTGGTTTAGACCGTTTTAATTTCAGTTCATTATTTGCGACTTGTATTCGTGATTTATCAATAGGTATAAATGTATTATTAAGATTCGTTTTCTTATAAATCTCTTCCAGCATTGGAATAATGGTATTACAAGGTGGAAATTCAATACTATATGATTTTTCATTTTCTCCTATTATATCACGGAATTCATCTATTTCTAGAGTACCACCAAACATCTTTAAAGCCATTTTATCAAATGCGGGTGTAATATTTTTATATTGACCACATACTTTGAAGAATAGAAGATTTAATAATGCGACTTTTTCCCAAAGGTAATCATCATCTTTATAATTTTGCATGATATATGCTAATGCACAATTAGGCATACAAAAGTTTCCAAATAATTGGAATTTATCATTTACAAACTTAAAAGGGATACCCCATGGAGTATTTTTGAATTGATGACAACACCATAGACAAGCTACGTCGGTTTTTTCTAGCCATCGGGTACCATTTAGACTAGTACCTAAATGTGTTAATACGTTAAATTTGTCTGTATTGCTATTATATTTATTATTTAATATAATGTCAATTTGTCTGGCATCGGATTGTTTTTCATTCTGGGAATTGGTATTTTTATTACATTCACAATTAATGCATTTTGAACAATATTTTTTGCAAGTATTATCAGTTTTATTTAAACTATCAGAATTATTTATTCCAAATACTCCAGATACTCCAGATACTCCAGATACCCCGGATATCCCAGATATATTTTCATAATTATTATCGTTCTCATCTTGTTCTTGGTCATCATTTAATAGTGAAAATCCAATATTGCCTTTATTTTCTGGATTATATGGTTTTGGTGTAGAAATATTAGGATTATAAGGGAATAAATCTTTACCAATATTAAATTCTTCGTTAAGTTTTAGGCAACTTAGTGGTAATTTAATAATAACATTATCTTCCTTTCGATTATTTTTCTGGTATTCATCTAAGTCAGTACTTTCGTATTTAAATTTGTCTTTAGGTTTACGTCCACGGCGTTTGGTCTTCATTGAACCATCATCATTAATATCATTATCCGTTTTCGGTTTCTTTTCGTTTTCACCATCACTATTTTCCTGTTCTTCCTGATTATTGCTACTAAGAGTAGAAATATTATCATTGCCATTAACACCATCTATTTCATTGGTATTATTAGTGATTGTAGTAATGATTAATTCCTTTGATTTAGGTTTGCGTCCTCTTTTTTTAGGTTGAATATCATCGTCAATATCTACTGATGCAATAGGATTATTGACAGTATTGACAGTATTGCTAGTATTGCTAGGTTCAGACATACAAGAATATTAGAATATTAGAATATTATAATATTAGAATATTAGGTTAGATGTTTGTTTTTTTAATTCTAGAAGATTATACTTATTTAAGTTAATTAAATCTTATGATAACAAAAATGAGTACTCTAGAATGATAAAGAAAGAATAGAAAAAATATAAATAGTTATGTAGATTAGTTGTGTAGATGACTAATACATACTGGTTGATAATCTTCTGCCCCGCCAATTAAAATAGTTTCGCTAGAATTAACAATACGTTTAGTAAATGGTGCAATATTACCACATTTAGAACATTTTGCATTTAGTTTAGTGATATATGTTGAGTATGGAATTAATTCTAGAATACGTGAATTTAGAAAAGGTTCTTGTTTATAATCTCCATCTAGACCACTAATAAATATCTCTAATTTACTATTATTATTATTACTATTTTCCAGAGTAGAATAATGCATTAATAAAGTTTTAATTGATTGATATAAATCATTGAAAAATTGCCCTTCATCTATGAATATATATTTAATGCTACTATAAATGCTATCATTTCTAATAATATTATTAACAATGTTGGATAAAGTATTTAATGCTTTAGAATTTATTTTTTCACCATTATGACTACATATTTTATTAGTATCATATCTCATATCACTAGAATGATTAATTAGCATTATTTCATTTTCATTAGCACCATTTGCAAGTAATTGATTTGCCTTATTGATTAAATATGTTGATTTACCTGCAAACATAGGACCAAGAATAAGAGTTAATTCCGGTATCATTTTATTATATGTAATATATTAGTTAGAGTAAATATTTTCTGTTAGTTTCATTGAATATTTATTTAAATTCAAATAAATTAATAAATCAATTTTATAAGAAAATATAAGAAAATATAAGAAAATATAAGAAAAAAGTAATAAACTATTATTTTTTGTATTTTACTCATTATCGGAATTATTGACTTCTTCGGTAGCCTCTTGGGTTTCACTACCTTCAGCATCATCATTACCTTCAACATCATCCATATCATACTCAGTAGTTTCATAGCTAACTGCACACTTATTCAGTGTTAGGTTAATGCTGGTACCCTTGGGTCCAAACCAGATATGACGGCTATAAACTTCCATAGATGAAATGTTTAGGTCTTTGTTGATAAGGTCTTCAGTATTAAGAATTGGCTTACCGTTTTCTAGATTGGTAATCTTACCATCAAAACCTTTTTCATCATTATGGAAAATCTTAATCCAAATGCTGGGATCATAGCTAGGCTTCTCACCCTTATTAATCTTTTCTTGGTCTGTCTTGTTGTAGGAAAACAGAGCCTTAACTAGCGACTTAAGTAGCTTGGGTGTCTTCTTTGCACCATAATATTCCTTGCTCTTTGTAGCTAAAATATCAAAGATTTCAGTATTAAGACCCTCAATCATCTTGCGTAAAGTTGCATCCGATAGACGAATGCTCATTGAATAGCTAACTTGTCCATCCTTGTCAAACTTAAAGATACGACCAACTACACCTGTTAGGCGGAAACGCATAGGCTTCTCATCATATAGAACCTTGCAAAACTTACCACCCTTTTCGTGTTGTTGAATATCAGTAAGACTTACCTTACCGGTTTCATAACTGGCAGGTTCAATTGCAAATGCTTGGTAATCTCCACCAGTGCTAATACCAGTAATATTAATTTGGGTAATCTCTACACCAATGCTATACTTACCGGCACTAAGCTTAACTTTGTTAAAGCAAAAGCATACATCAATAATTGTACCCTTACCTAGCGCAACAATAAGGTCGCTAACATCAGGTACATCTTCCGTCTTACTCTTGCAAGTAAAATCACGGGCTAGAATACCACCAATAGCACAACCATACTTCTCGTGTTCCGAAAGTAGAGGCTTCATCATCTCTTGTTCCTTAATTTCTTCCTCAGTATATTCAGTATCAAACCAAGCTACACTGTTTTCAGTAGCTTTTTGCAGTAGATAAGCTTCATAATTCTTTACCATCTCAATAAACTTATCGTCCTTGAGACCCATAAAGATTTGGAACTTATCCTTCCGAGGCTTACCATCTTTATCAGTAAATTCCTTACCATTCTTATCCTTGTTATCAGCCTTCTTAAAAGTCTTCACAACACACCCACGAGCTACAATAAGCATCTTATCGTCGGCACCTGCGGTTCTGGCATAAGTAGTATCAACCCACTTAGTACCAATCTCAGTATTGTTCTTAACATTGCTAATTCGCACATTCTCAGGGACAAATTCGCTAGGATTTAGTGGCTTAATCACTTTCTTCTGGGCACTTTTGGCAGTATTCGAAGACATTTTCGCTAAAGTTAGGGGGATAGGTTGATAGATTTCTATACTATATGTTTAGATATAATATTTAGTTTTAAACCGAAATAAATTTCAATTTTTTAAAGAAAATAAAACATTTAATAAAATGGAAAAAATGGATTTTTTAGCATTGTTAATCATTACTCATTAATTCTTACTCATTGATTCTTACTCATTAATTCTTACTCATTGATTCTTAACCATAATTACATTTTTGTATGGTTTCTTGTCTTTCAGTAAAATAATTGGATAGTCATTGTTTATTTTTCCCATTTTAATTTTATTTTTACTAGAAGAATGTTTTGTTTTGGATTTACTAGATATTCTAGATATTCTGGATTTACTAGATTTACTAGTTTTACTAGTTTTTTTAGAGTGATTAATTTTATTATTTTGTTTGATTGTTGAATATTTATTTTTCAGGTTATTAAGAATTTGTTTGAATTTCGAATCGTTCTTGATAGTTGATAAATCACATTTGCTAGAATTAGTTATATCTTTATCTTTTTGCAATAATGTTTTAACATCGCATAATATTTTAGATTGTTCTCTAAATAATTTATCAAATTCGAGTTCACCGATAGTTATTTTATCGGCCTCTCCTAAGATAAATTGCAAATCTTTATCTAGTGCCATTTAATGATTATTATTTATTTTTTATGAGATAAAAAATACATTTTATAATGTTGGAATATTGTAATAATATATTGTAATATTATAATCATTAGAAATGCCATTAAACGAAGAAGAACGTAAATTAGCCATTCTAAGAATAAATAATTTTGGAAGTGTTAAACAAGATATTGCTGAAAGTGTTGAAACTAGAGAAGAAACAAGTAATGGTACGGAAGTAATAACAAATATACCACCAAGTGAAAACGAAAACGAAAATCAAGGGCTATTGGAAGGTGGTAGTCAATCGGATATGGATACCATTGAACCAAACCCGGCATCGGATACAAAAGAATTACCGACTGAAATGAAAAATGATAATCCGGAAATAGTAGAACCAGAAATAGCACCAGAAGTGGAACCAGAAGTAGCACCGGATGTGGAACCAGAAGTAGCACCGGATGTGGAACCAGAAGTGGAACCAGAAGTAGCACCAGATGTGGAACCGGATATGCAAAGTGGTGGTGCAAGTGGATATATTGATGATGGAAAAGTGTATGAAATAGATTATTTAGTTGCTGATGATAAGGAGTTAATAAATATACTTAAGGTTAATACAACGGTGGATAGATATATTAATTATTATTATTCAGAAGAAATGAAAAAGTATAAGCAAACATTTAAAACTCTGTATCAGAAATATGGTAATAAGCGTTTTGTTATACATAATATTGGAAATGTTATAACAGTTATGAAGAATGATAAGAAAAAAGAAATGGTAATGGAATTAAAGAAACCTGTATATTTTTATTATAATGTTGATAGTAATTTGGAAAAGTTAAAAAGAGATGTATCTAATAAACGTGCAGAATTACAATATTCATATCAAACACTAGTAAATAAAATTAATGTTGATTTGGAAGAAAAGAAACAATTTGAAAAAGAACGTAAGAAATTTATTGATTTTCTAGAGACATATTATATTTATGCACTTTATCATAAAAAAATAAATAAAATATCAAACACAAATAAAATTACACTTATGCTCCAAGAATTATTATCAGAAAGTAAAAAATTAGATGGAAATCTATATTCCGTTGACAACACCACAATAGATTTAATTAATAAACAAAATGCAGAAAAACTTAATGACTTTAATACATTAGTATCCAGAATGCAATCTATAAAAAATATTAAAAATAATAAGGAAATTATTGAAAATATTAAACAATATATCAATAACACAGATATAACTAAATTATTATACAATATTAAAGAACAGGCAAAACTACAAGATAATTATGTGGATTATATTGTTATGAAATTACCTTAGAAAGTGCATTTATTAGTTCATTTTTAGTACCAGTAGATTTAAGTTTATGTGTTTTTGCTAAATCTTTTAATTGTTTAATAGACATATTATGTAGATTTGTTTTAGTATCATTATTAATGTTTTCAACTTCTATTGTTTTTATATCAACTTGATTGATATTATCACCCTTACCATTTAAAATATCATTTAAATCTACATCTAAATCTAGGTCATCTAATTTATCATTATTACTTGGTGTATTGTCTAGAATGATATTTTTAATATTATCTATTTGGGTAATCGTAATTTCATTTAGAGTATCTTCAATATTAATTTCATTATCATTATCATCTAGATTATCAATTGTAAAATCATCATTATCCTCAGTAGGAATATCAATAGGAATATCAATATTATTATTACAAATTATATCATCTATATCGGCATCAATAGGTTCTGTTGCAATAGAATCGCTATCATCATTTATGTTATCATTTATGTTATCATTTATGTTGTTGATGTCAATTTCAGAAATTGTATCGTCAATATTATTAATTTCAAAAATATTAGAATGTTTGTTTGAAAGTAGTTCCACATCTTCATCAATATTATTATCAATATTATCAATATTATCATCAATATCATCATTTAGAATATTGTTTAGGCTTGCATTATCAATATCATCTAGATTATCTTCTGCAGGTTCAAGATTATCTAATTCTTGTAAATCTAGTGTAATTTCCTTTTTATTATTTTCATCTGCATCTACAGATATATTCATATTGCTATTTTTAGTATCAGTAGATTGGAACACACCTTCTTTACTAATAATTATTGTAGTAGGAATATTAGTATCAGATAAATTAGGGTCAATATTAATAATTTTTGTAGTTATTTCTTTCTTAATATCATTCATCATTTCATTAGCAATATTGGTATTGGTATTGGCATTGGTATCATTGGTATCAATGGTATGTGGTGCTAGATGTGGTGGATGTTCTAGCTGTAAAGTATTTTCTGTAGATAAGCCACCTTGAATCATAGTAAGCATTCTAGAGTATGTTTCATCATTATGTTTTTGTTGGTTGAAAAATATTTTCTTAAGGTCTTCAAATTTGCGTTTTAGTTCTTCAATTTCTCTTACTTTGGTGAAATTCGAATATAGTAAATATAAACAACATATACTTACTAGTGCAAAACCTATAAGTAATAGATTAGAACTAATACTATTCAAATCCATTTTCTAAAATTCTGGAAACTTATTACATTTTATTTAGAATTATAAAAATAGAAAAAAAACGAGAACAATTAATCAAATTTACTTTGCATTAGTTAGTTATAAAGTTAATTTCCTTGGAATATTTCATTAGTTTTTGAAAACATTTATTAATTGTTACCTCGGATACTTCACAAATTTGAATAATCTGATGTTTATTAATATTTAATCTAAACCTTTCATTAGCATAGAAAACAATTGCAGCAATCCTAGACAATGGATTATGTTTATCTAGATAATTCTTTTTTTCTACATAAATAAACATTGTCTTACAGATTTGAAATATTTTATCATCAATACCCAATTGCGAAATATATCTATGCAACTTTGCAATATAATCATTTAAATTATTATTATCATCATCTTCACTATCATCTCCAGTATCTTTATCAGTATCTTTATCAGTATCTTTATCAGTATCTTTACCAGTATCTTTATTATCTCTATTTTCTAAAATAATATCAAAATTTCCATTATTACTATCATATGTTGAATAGACTATATTATTATGTTGTGCTAGATTTGTATCATTTGCAACTAATTTTTGCATTTTAGATTCAATTAATTTATCATTAATATCGTTGTCATTAGTATCGTTATTATCGTTATTATCGTTATTATCGTTATTATCGTTATTATCAATATCACTAGTTTCTTCTATGTCAGATTGTTCTGATTCATCAGATGGAAATTCTACTAAATTATTATATATACCTTTTTCCCGCATTTGAATAATATTCCAGATTTCTTCGAATGTTTTAATGCTTTTACGTAAAGTTTTATTATTTTTCATATGACATATCTTCGCAATTTCAGTACAATTTCTAGGAACTCCTTTTAATTTACAAGCGAGTGAAATACTACCGGCTTTCATACCTTCTTTCTTAGTCCGTCTAGAAGATTTAACTTCCGATACTTTTTTATACATATATTTAGCTTCTTCAATAACACATTGATTCAATCCAGAATTCTGAGCCATTATAGTAATATTATTAAAAGTTTCCAATAGGGTAGTTTCTTTATATGGCATAGCATACCAATGATTCATATTACGAATCCGCTTTGATGTGGCCGTTTCTTTACTACTATATCCTACAAATGAACCCATGCTAGCCTTTGGTAATAATTCATTAGTAGGCATATCACAACGAGCAGGGTCATTACCCTTATTATCATCATTACCATAATAACGCCAATCTTGCCCACAATCAATAACGTTTTCATTACGTAATCCACAATCTAGACAAGTGTAAAATCCATCTATTTCTTTAATATGTAATGAATCACATTCACGACAATTTATATCTATTAGCGCATCTGTAATATCATTGTAATGTTTTTCTGGTGTTTCCTTAAGTAATGCCTGATTACGTTGTTTTTTCTTTTCAGTAGAAATTTCCCTTAGCAATGTTGAAAAATCAAAATCATTTTGTATAGCAGTCTCCATTCTAGAATATCTAATCTGGCAACCACTATACAATCCGATTTCAATTTTAATCTATAGATTAGCTTACGTCGTTTAAATCGTTTTATTCATAATATGATATTATAAGGCTTAAATGGGTTGCTACTAGGTTGGTGTGTTCCGTGCTATGTGATGTAATAAATTTATTTGCATATAGTAAATAAATATTATAGTTTGAATATGATTAAAGAGGTTAAGCTAGATAAGAAATATATAAAAAGGAAATCTAATGAATTAAAGAAGAAAAATTCTGGTAAGAGAAATACTGGTAAAAAAACTAAAAAACAAAGTGGTGGTGCCGGATGTGATTCTAAAAGCAGGAATAATTTTGAAGTCACCACACTTTCTAATATTAACCCAAGCAAATTTAGCATTAGTAAATATGTGAATAGCAACATAAATTGGGACATTTTACCTGGACCGCCACCAACCTCGTGCGTTGTGATGTAAATGATGAGAAAAATTGAAATTTCTTTTTTATAATTTAAAAAACTTAGTATTAATTAAATATAGTATTAAAATTTATTAGAATGCCAATAAAATGCATTGAACTTAATTGTACTAAACAACCTACATTTAATAAATCAACTGAAACTAAAGCTATTTATTGCTCTGAACATAAAAAGGAAAATATGATTAATATTAAAGATAAACGATGTATTGAACCTAATTGTACTAAATTACCAGTTTTTAATAAACCCACTGAGACTAAAGGTATCTATTGCTCTGAACATAAAAAGGAAAATATGATTGATATTAAGCATTCTAGATGTATTGAACCTAATTGTACTACAAGACCTAATTTTAATAAACCAAATGAAACTAAAGCTATTTATTGTTCTGAACATAAAAAGGAAAATATGATTGATATAATATCTAAACGATGTATTGAACCAAATTGTAATAAACAACCTGCATTTAATAATCCAACAGAAACTAAAGCTATTTATTGTTCTGAACATAAAAAGGAAAATATGATAGATGTTAAACATATAAGATGTATTGAACCTAATTGTACTAAGCAACCAGTATTTAACATATCAAGTGAAACTAAAGCTATTTATTGCTCTGAACATAAAAAGGAAAATATGATTGATATTAAGCATTCTAGATGTATTGAACCTAATTGTACTAAGCAACCAGTATTTAACATATCAAGTGAAACTAAAGCTATTTATTGCTCTGAACATAAAAAGGAAAATATGATTAATGTTAAAGATAAACGATGTATTGAACCTAATTGTATAAAAAGACCTAATTTTAATAAACCAACTGAAACTAAAGCTATATATTGTAAAAAACATAAAAAAGATAATATGATTGATGTTAAATCTAAACGATGTATGGAACCTAATTGTATAAAAATACCAAATTTTAATTTGCCTAATGAGACTAGAGGAATATATTGCTTTGACCATAAAAAGGCAAATATGATAGACATTAAAAATAAAAGATGTATTGAACCAAATTGTAATAAACAACCTGCATTTAATAAACCAAATGAAACTAAAGGTATTTATTGTTCTGAACATAAAAAGGAAAATATGATTAATATTAAAAATAAACAATGTATTGAACCTAATTGTAATAAACAACCTGCATTTAATAATCCAACAGAAACTAAAGCAATATATTGCTTTGACCATAAAACACCGGAAATGATTAGTATGAGAAAAAAAAGTTGCCAACATAAAAAATGTAAGGAATTAGCTATTTTTGGATTAGCTAATAAAAGACCACAATATTGTAATACACATAAACAACCAAATATGATTAACTTAGTATTGGAAAATAAATGTTCAGTTTTAGATTGTGATGATGAATATACACAAATTCTAGACGATACTAAATATTGTAATAAGCATATTCCAGAGGATAGCCTAACTAAAGTTAAAAGGCTTTGTAAATATTGCGATATTAAAGAAAACTCGGACTATGTATGTAAGGATTGTAAAAAGATACAAAATAAAAAAGAATGGGCTATTGTCCGTTATCTT
>Ga0214921_10003954_pt1 | contig 22288 bp, 29 predicted proteins | sample LL1505_MetaG_FD_177992 | JGI IMG/M metagenome (GOLD analysis project Ga0214921, IMG submission 177992) | Freshwater microbial communities from Lake Lanier, Atlanta, Georgia, United States - LL-1505 | ecosystem: Environmental > Aquatic > Freshwater > Lake | place: USA: Georgia | collected... | reverse complement strand
AGTCACCGAGGTGGAAAGCGCCCCCGGCGTGGACGACATCCGCAAGATTGCGATGCCCATGCCGTTCAACCCGCCTTCGCCTGTGCTGTTCCAGTTGCTGGGCTGGATCACCGACGCCGCCAAGGGTGTGGTGACCACCGCAGAGGAGAAGATTGCCGATGCCAAGTCCACGATGCCTGTGGGCACAACGCAGGCGTTGATCGAGCAAGGTGCTGTGGTGTTCTCTTCGATTCACTCGCGCCTGCATGAGAGCCAGCGCCGCGTGATCGGCATCATTGGCCGCTTGAACCGTTGGTATCTGGACGAGCAAAAGCGCGGCGATGTGGTGGCAGAGTTGCCTGTGAAGCGCGAAGACTTCAAGCGCAACAGCGACATTATCCCTGTAAGTGATCCCCACATCTTCTCTGAGACCCAGCGCGTGGCTCAGATGCAGTCGGTGTTGCAATTGTCGCAAGCGTTCCCGCAGATTTTTGATCAGCGTGCCGTTGTGAACCGGATGCTCAAGCAGTTGAAGATTCCCAATGTGAACGAGTTGATCCCAAATGCCAGCAAGCCTGCGGAGATGAATGCCGCAGACGAGAATTCCGCTATGGCATTGGGCCGACCAGCCTTCGCCTACCCGCGTCAGGATCAGTTGGCCCACATTCAAGCCCACTTGGCCTTTGCGCTTGATCCCGCTTTGGGATCAAACCGCTTGATCGCGCCAAAATTTATCCCCAATGTGCTGGAACACATCAAGCAACACATGATGCTCTGGTACACCAACCAGATGTCTACCTATGTCCAAGGCGACACAGGTGTGCAGTTTGGTAAGTACGAGGACAGCAAACTGGTCAAGCAGATCGACAACGCGATTGCTTTGGCGTCTACGCACCTCTCAATGGACACCGAAGAGGTGTTCCAAGGGCTGTTGCCTGCGCTGGAGCAACTCGGTCAGATCATGCAACAGTTCAAACCGCCCGCACCGCCTATGGATGGCGAGGCACAGGCCGTGTTGCAGGCGTCTATGGCCGAGACTCAGCGCCGTGCCGCAGAAGATCAGGCCCGCTTGCAGTTCGATACGCAGAAATTCCAAGCCGAAATGGCTCAGAAGGACAAGGATCGTCAGGTCAAGATCGCCATGAACGCCGAGGACAACCTCACGACAGAGCGAATGAAGACCGCAGAGTTGACCGTAGACGAAGTCAAACTACGGCAAGAGCAGGAGCAGACTGCTGTGAAACTGCAAAATGTTACCCAACGCAACTTAGGAGAATGAAATGCCTGTTACTACTCAAGATGAGCAATCCGAAGCCGTTCGCCAACAGCACCGCAATGCGACTGGCGCGTGGATCAACGGTCAACAACTGAAAGAGCAATCAAAAGCGACCCAACCAGAGGCTAACAGCGACCACGGGAATTTCTCCCAAAACAAGGGCGTAGACAAGAGAAACGCATGAGGTATGTATCCGACTTCATCAGTGCTGTAGAAGCGCGTAAAGAGGCTGTTTTGCAGGGATTGGCGGCAGGTAATGCCGCTGACTACCCTGCTTACCAGCGTCTGGTCGGACACCTCGCGGGTCTTGAGGAAGCCCTTGAAATCCTCAACAACCTTTTAAGGGAAAAAGATGACGATAGATAGCACGGTAGCGGGTAATGCCGCTGATTTGCGGGAAGCCTTTCCTGCTGTAGACCCCGGTGCAAAACCCCTTGGCGCAAGAATTTTGGTTCAACTGCGTCGAACAAAGAAAACTGTAACGAGTGCCGGGATTGTTTTGGTTCAAGAGACCAAAGAAACTGAGAAGTGGCAGAACATGGTCGCAAAAGTGATTGCGATTGGGCCACTCGCGTTCAAAAAGCGCGACACGATGGAGCCGTGGCCTGAAGGGTCATGGTGTGAGGTTGGTGATTACCTTCGCGTGCCCAAGTGGGGCGGCGACCGCTGGGAGGTTCCTGTCCCCGGCGAGGATGAAAACGAAGACCCAGCCCTCTTCATGGTGCTAAACGACCATGAAGTCATCGCAAAACTCACAGGTGATCCCCTTGCAATGAAGGCATTCATATGAGTACAGAAAACGAACAAGAAGTGATCGTAATTCAAGAGGAAAAAGACGGTTCCGCGACCGTCGAGTTGCCTCCCAGTATCCCGTCACCCACACAAAACGAGACCGAAGACTCCGACGAGGCGGATGATCGTGCCAGAGAGGCTGAAATGGCCGCTGGTGGCGAGATTGACGCCGATGCCGAGGCTCTCCGAGAGCAAAAACGCCTCAAGCGTCAGAAGCGCAAGGAGTACCACAAGCAAGTTGCGACCGAAAAAGACCACAAACTCGATTTTTTGAGCCGTCAGAACCAAGAACTGCTCGAACGACTCGCTGTTTTGGAGAAAAAGTCGCATGGAAGCGATCTTGCACGCCTGAACAAGGCGAAAGAAGACCAAGCCAACCGAATTCTGTTCGCAAAACAGAAAATTGCCGAAGCAACTCAGACTGGCAACGGTGAATTGCTGACTTCTGCGCAAGAAATGTGGTTCGAGGCCCGCCGACAGTACGAAGCACTGGATGCGGTAATGAAAAAGGCCACCGCGCCTCAACGCGAACGCACAATTCGCGCTCCCGATCCTCAATTGCAGAAGTACGCAAGCACTTGGATGGAGAACAACTCTTGGTATGACCCGAATGGCAAAGACCCCGACTCTCGGGTTGCTTTGACCATCGATCAGGCTATGGCCGAAGAGGGTTGGAACCCCAAGACTCCGCAGTATTGGGACGAACTTGACAACCGCTTGCAAAAGTATTTGCCACACCGTTATACTGGTGATACCGACGAGAAACCGAATCGGAATTCAAGACCAAGGAATGTGGTGACAAGTTCAGGCCGCGAGAGTGCATCGAGTAATGTGATTGGCAAGAACCAATTCGCGTTAACACGCGATCAAGTCCAAGCCATGAAAGATGCTGGAATGTGGGACGACCCTGATAAGCGGGCGAAGATGATTCGTCGCTACGCAATTGAAGCCAAACAAAACCAAGGTTATAGGAGTTAAGAAAATGGATTCTCGTTTGAAAAAATCTCTATCTGCTGGTGGACGCGAAAATCGCGCGAGTCTTGATAAAAGTCGAGAGGCACCAGAGGATAATTTCGTGTCAGCCGATGAGCGTCGCAAGATGTGGAAGGACGAATGGACACAAAGCGCATTGCCTGCCGTTCCCGAAATGAAGGGATGGCACCTTTGCTGGCTATCAACCACCAACAGTTATGACAGTATCGACAAGCGTATTCGCCTCGGATATGTCCCCGTGAAAGCGGAGGAAGTGCCCGGTATGGAGAATAACAAAGTCAAGGCTGGGGAACACACTGGTTTTATCTCGTGTAATGAGATGCTCTTGTACAAAATTCCGATGGAAATGTATCAAGAGGTCATGGCTCATTTCCACCATGAGGCTCCGCTTGAGGAAGCGAACAAAATTCGTATGCAAGCAGAACAAGCCGCTGGCCGAGATAGTTCCGGTCGTAAGTTGGGACAGGTAGAAGGCGAAGGTTTGGAAAGTATCGATAAACCGTTGCCCGCTCCAATTTTTTCATAGCGGGCGAAAGTTAACCAAACAAGGAGTAAGACTATGTCTTCGACCAATGCTCCGTTCGGTCTGCGCCCCTCGTTCCACCCTTCTGGTCTGGATCGCGCTGTCGCTTTGGCTGACGGTATTCTCTCTGGCTATACCAGTGACATCTTGAAGGGCCAGCCCGTCAAGTTGGCTACCACTGGCGTTCTACAAGCCGCCGCCGCTGGTGACGCTTTCCTCGGTGCCTTCGCTGGCTTCGAGTGGACTGACACTACTGGCCGTCGTCGCGTGAGCAACTATTTCCCCGCAAATACTGCTTATGTGACTGGTTCCGCTGTTGCCTATTACTACAGCGATCCCAACATCGTTTACGACATTCAAGCCGATGGCTCGTTGGCGCAAACGACTCTGGGCGCTCAGTCTGACTTCAGCAATGTGACCGCAGGCTCCACGACCACTGGACTGTCTCAATGCACCATTAGCACCTCGGTTGTTGCCGCTGGTTCTTCTGCGCAATTGAAGATTGTTGGTTTGACCCCCGGCGTTGATAACGCTTGGGGAGATGCATACACCGTTGTGCAAGTTCAAGTTAACGAGTCGCAGTTTAATGCGTCCGTGAACGCTATTTAAGGAGGACTGAAAAATGGCCGCTCCGATGCGCAGTACCGACTTTCGGTCAATTGTTGAACCCATTCTGAATGAGTGCTTTGATGGTGTATACGATCAACGCACTGATGAATGGAGCCGTGTCTTCACTGAACAAGAAGGCATTCCCCGTAACTACCACGAAGAACCCGTCCTGTACGGTTTTGGTGCCGCTCCCCAACTGCCTGATGGCACTCCTGTGTCTTATCAGCAGGGTGGCGTGCTGTTCCTCCAGCGTTATGTCTACCAAGTCTTTGGTTTGGCATTCGCTCTGACCAAGGTTTTGGTCGAGGACGGTGACCATATCCGTATTGGTCAGGTTTACGCTCGTCACTTGGCTCAGTCTCTGATTGAGACCAAAGAAACGCTGTCGGCTAATGTGTTGAACCGCGCGTTCAATGCCTCTTACCCCGGCGGTGACGGTGTGGCTCTGAACAGTGCTTCTCACCCCATTGTGAACGGCACTTTCTCCAACCTGCTCTCTACTGCCGCGAACCTTTCGCAGACTTCTCTGGAACAGATGCTGATCCAGATTCGTCAGGCTGTGGACAACAACGGCAAGAAGATTCGTCTGGTGCCCCGCCAACTGGTGGTCGCTCCCGGTAATGTCTTCCAAGCCGAAGTTCTCCTGAAGAGCGTTCTGCGTGCTGGCAACGCCAACAACGACATCAACCCCGTCAAGTCTATCGGCTTGCTGGATGAGGGTGCCGCTGTTATCAGCCGTCTGACTTCGTCCACCGCATGGTGGGTGCAGACCGACGCGCCTGAAGGCATGAAGTTGCTGATGCGCCGTAAGTTGGAGAAGACAATGGAAGGCGACTTCGAGACTGACTCTATGCGCTACAAGGCGACAGAGCGTTATCAGGTCGGTTTCACTGATCCTCGTGCAATGTACGGTACCCCCGGTGTGTAAACCAAGTTGGGAGGCTTCGGCCTCCCTCTTAACAGGAGATTGATATGGCACAAACCTACTTTGGTTCCGCCCTGCGCTCCGGTTCTGGCACGCTGACTGACTCTACCGACGGCGGTTTCGTCGTTTTGAGCCAGACAAGTACCGTAACTACGAACGCAGATGGTTCCGCTTCTAGCGTTACTGAAGTCCTGCCTGCTGGCTCACAGATCATCAACATTTTTGTTGATACGATGGTGACTCCAGTGGTTGGCGGCGGTACTGCTACTACTTGCCCGGTCACGATTGGCACCGCCGCCGCTGGTACTCAGTACCTGTCGTCAACGAATGCTATCGCTGGTGGCCGTATTGCGCTGTCGTTTACGACCGCTCAGTGCGCCGCTATGGCAGACATCGGCAACAACACTTCCGTGGTTATGACCGTTGACCCCAACGGCACCATTTCCACCACTCAGGGTGTCTTCCGCCTCACGGTGGTCTACGCTCAGAAAGGTTGAGGGGGCACACTATGGGCCAATTCAAACCTATGGTCAAAATGATGACCACTGAACCGACCGTTGAGTTGAAACTCAAAAAGGGCGGTCATGTGAACATGAAGAAGGGCGGCAAGTCCGAATCTGGTCACAAGAAGATGGCCGATGGCGGCGGCGCTATGGGCGCACTGGCAGGAACTCCGGCTCTTGTCGGTCGTCCTGCCGTAAACGCTCCTGTACGCGCTCCCGGCAAGCCTTCTATGGCCGCACGCCGTAAGGCTATGGCACCCAAGATGCCGATTGGCAACCCCTCGATGCCTTCCACCACCCCCATGAAAAAGGGTGGCAAGGCTGAAGGCGGCGAGTCCTCGGCAATGCACAAGGCTGAGATGTCGAAGATGAAGGGTCTTGAAAAAGAACTGAAGTCTCACGAGTCCAAGCCCGCCAGCAAGGGCCACAAAGGTCTGAAGACTGGTGGTGTGGCAAACGGTCAAGGTGGTTACGCCAAGGGCGGCATCATCAACACCGAAGGCCAAGGCGGTGCATATCGCAACACCAAGATGGTTACGGCCAAGGTCGATCATTCTCCTGCCAACACTGGCGGCGTGAAGAACGGCAACGGCGGTGGCTACGCTACTGGTGGTGTGGCTAAGTCCAACGGCGGTGGCTACAAGATGGGCGGTAAGGCAAAAAAAGCCTACGCGGCGGGGGGTACTGTTAATTCAAGCGGCTCCCCCGTCGCGATGCCTCAAGGCCGCAAAAAGCCCTCCACGCCCGTAAGCATCAATCAACTGTCCGGCACCTTCAAAAAGGGTGGCTCTGTCACTCCGGCTGAAGGTCGCTTGCGCAAGAACTACGCGGCTGAGAATGCGACTGCCATGCGGCAGGCCAAGGCTCAGTCAAACGAGGTCTACAGCAAGTACGGCAAGATGAAGATGGCTGACGGCGGTTCCCCCTCTGGTCAGGGTTCAATCACTGATTATGAGAGGAAAAAGGCTGTTGATTTGTCCAAAGGTGCATACGACGCTTCCAGAAAGCACAGTATGGAACTTGAAGAGGCATTGAACCCTTTGAGCATGGTCAAGGAATTGGCTGGCAAGGCAAAAGATTACTTTATGCCCAAGGCCGACATTCCAAAGCCTGAAAGTGTGACCAAGACCAAAGAGTCTGTAACTGTCACGCCAGCGGGTAAAAGACGCGGTGGACGCGCTTGTTGAAATCTAGTGGGGGCTTCGGCCCCCGCTTCTAATTGGGGAAGAGAATATGGCTGATGCGGTTACAACGCAAACACTCCTTGATGGCGAGCGTTTGGCGATTATGAAATTCACAAACATCAGTGATGGCACTGGTGAAACGGCTGTGACCAAAGTAAATGTGGCGAATCTTGCGCCCAGCAACTCTGGCAAAGCCTGTACTGGCGTGACAGTGACAAAAATTACTTCTGTTTGTCACGGCATGGAAGTTCGTATGTATTGGGATGCAACTACTGATGTCCCTTTCTTTTTATCCACCATCAACACCAATTACGAAAATGATTTTTCAAAAATTGGTGGCATTACAAACAATGCTGGCGCTGGCAAAAATGGAAACATTGTTTTCAGTACAGCAGACGCAAGTGCTGGCGACACATACACCGTTGTTCTTGAGATGGTTAAATCCTACGCCTGATCATGCCAAGCAAGTCACCCTCTCAACATAAATTGATGGCGGCGGTTGCGCACAACCCTTCTTTTGCCAAGAAGGTTGGCATTCCTCAGTCGGTGGGCAAAGACTTTGCCGCCGCTGACAAAGGTAAAAAATTCAAAGACGGTGGCTCAAGCGTAAACGAGGCTGGCAACTACACCAAGCCAGAGTTGCGCAAGCGCATCGTGTCTCAGGTCAAGTCGCAGGCGGTGCAAGGCACTGCCGCTGGTCAATGGTCTGCACGCAAAGCACAACTTGTCGCCAAGAAGTACAAAGACGCTGGTGGTGGCTATCGTGATTAAAGAGCCTCAACAGTCACTGAAAAATTGGGGCGACCAAAAATGGAGGACTAAAAGTGGGAAACGATCTTCTGACACTGGTGAAAGATACCTTCCAGAAAATGCGATTAAGGCTCTCAGTTCTGCTGAATACAGTGCTACGACGAAAGCAAAAAGAGCAGGAAAAGCCGCCGGAAAACAATTTGTAGCGCAACCAAAAAAGATTGCGCAAAAAACTTCAAAGTACAGGTGGTAGAACTATGAAAAACCCATCACTGGCCGTTGGCAGAGGCGAAAAACTACCGACCAAAAAAGGCGCGGGGCTTACACAAAAGGGCCGAGAAAAGTACAATAGAGAGACCGGGAGTAACTTGAAGGCTCCCCAACCTCAAGGCGGTTCGCGCAAAGATTCATTCTGTGCCCGGATGTCAGGAGTTGTCGAACATTCAAAAGGGGACGCGCCACGCGCCAAAGCATCGCTGAAGCGGTGGAAGTGTCCCGGTTGGTAAGGAGTCAATATGCCGTATTCGGGAACCGTCGGGAACACAGTAATCAATGTTCAGACATTGATCGATCACGGCGCACGCCGCTGTGGCAAGTTGGCCGAGGAGTTGACCTCCGAGCAAGTTGTTTCCGCCCGCCAATCCCTGTACTTCCTGTTGTCTGACCTTGGTAACCGAGGCATCCAATTTTGGACAATGACCAAAAAAGTCATTGGACTCATCCCAGACAATTACATCTACGAACTACCCAAGGGCACTATTGACCTTTGGAATGTGCTGTATCGCACAATGGATCGACCAAGTGGCTCGTACACCACTTCTGCTGGCGGAACAATTGCAAACGCCTACGACAACGACATTGAGACCGTCTGTACGCAAACTTCTGCAAACGGCAACATCGCTGTCAACTACGGCCCTACCAATCCTGTGTACATCGGCTCGATTGGCTTGTTACCTGCGGCCACGGGCACATGGTCAATCATCTACGAATACTCCGAGGACAACACGACTTGGAACACGCTGGTTGATCTGGGCACCATTGATGTGGTGAACAACCAGTGGATTTGGACTGACATCGTTGCGGGACAGACCGTCCCCTACTATCGTTGCCGCGCCTACAACGGCACCACGCTGTCTGTGCGCGAGTTGTACTTCGGGAACAACTCTCTTGAGGTGCAGATGTCTTCGCTGAACCGCGATGACTACACCAACCTGCCCAACAAGAACTTCACGGCCAACCAGCCGTACCAGTATTGGTTCAACCGCCAGATTCCAAAGCCCCAGATCAACATTTGGCCTGTGCCGTCAACTGCGTTTGTGCAAATGACTTGCTGGTACTCGCGCCAGATCGATGATGTTGGTGCGCTGACTGACGAGTTGGAAATCCCCCAGCGTTGGTATGAGGCCGTGCAGATGATGCTGGCCCACCGCATGGCGCTGGAATTGCCGCAAGTTGCAATGGATCGCATCAACTACTTGGAGAAGATGGCAGAGAAGCATCTGTACAACGCCGAGCAGGAAGAGCGCGACCGCTCACCAATTTACTGGGCACCGAATATCTCGGTGTATACCGCCTAATGCCTATCTTTCTCGACACCACAGGGCTGACTTCGGTTGCCATCGGCGTATGCGACCGATGCAAGATGAAGCGCCCGTTTGTGTCGCTGGGGCCAGACCCCAATTTCCCCGGCTTGCGGGTGTGCGATCAAGGGTGCAGGGATCAGTTTGACCCTTACCGCCTTGCCGCCCGTAAGACCGAGCGTATCAACCTGCGGTTTCCGCGTCCTGACACCTCGATCAATGCTGGCGACAACTATCTGATGACTGGAAGCCAGTCAATGGATGGAACAAGCCAGTTCCAGATTTCTACCGAGCAGAACACGCAAACGCCGACGCTGACCGGGAACAAGGACACAATTGCGCCGAACCCGCCCGACAATACGAGTACATAAATGTCAGCACAAGTCGCCATTACCCAACTACCAACCGCTGGTGCCATAACAGGCACCGAGGCGGTTCCTATCGTCCAAAATGGCGTAACCGTGCAGACCACGACGGGTGCGATTGCCGCATCGCCGTCGCAGACCCAAACCTTCCTGACGGTCAATCAAGAGCCGACACTGCCCAACAGCCGCTACTTTGGCGCGACCAATGGCTTGTCGATCACTGATGCGGGCGCACAGGGTCTGTACAACATCTCGACTACTGGCGCACTGCTGTCGCTGTTGAACTCTCCTGCGGGCATTCAGGTCAAGACAAACTCGACAACTCTGGTCAATCGATCTATTGCTGTTGCAAACGCTGGCCTGTCGATCTCCAACGGCTCCGGCATTTCCGGTGACCCGACTCTGTCACTGTCCGGTTTGCCCGCGACTTTCGCGCAGTTCTCCGGCACTGGTCTGGTTGCTGTAACGGCTGGCTCTTCGATCTACCCCGTATCGATCAACGGCACTGTTGGTCAGATTAGCGTTGCTTACGGTAACGCCCTAAACGGCAACTCGCCCACTGTGGCGATTGCCGACAACCCCGTCATCAGTGGCGTGGCTGGCATGGTGTTGCCAAAAGGCCAGACCGCAGAGCGCGATGGCTTGGCCGTCAACGGCACCGCACGCTACAACACAACCACCAATCGTTTCGAGGGTCTGCAAAACGGCACTTGGTACTCGTTTGGTATCGGCGATGGCACGGTCACCAATGTGATCGGTACGGCCAATCAGATCACTGTGGTCAACAACACGACCACCCCGATTGTCTCGATCACCGATAACCCAGTGATGCCCGGTAACGCGGGCATGGTCTTGCCTCGCGGAACCACTGGTCAACGCTCTCCGCCGTTCACCAACGGCACGATTCGCTACAACACCACCACAGAGACTTTTGAAGGCTACGCAAACGGCATTTGGGGCGGTATTGCGGTTGGTGTGGGTGTTACCTCGGTTGGAACCGGAACGGGCCTCCAAGGCGGCCCAATCACCTCCACGGGCACTATTTCAATCTCCAACACTGGTGTGACCGCCGGAAGTTACGGTTCGACCTACCAAGTCCCCAGTTACACGGTCAACGCGCAGGGTCAACTGACCGCCGCCGCCAACATTGCGATCTCGGCGACCGACATCGGTGCGGTGACTTCTGTATCTGGAACGGCAAACGAGATTACATCCACTGGCGGTCAGACGCCCGTGATTTCTCTGCCTTCGGCCCTGACCTTTACGGGCAAGACGGTTACAGGCGGCACATTCTCTGGTGTTGCGATCAATGCCGCCTCGACGATCAACAACTCTGTGATCGGCGGAAGCACGCCTGCGGCTGGTACTTTTACCAACCTGACGGCCAATACCAATGTCACGCTGGCCCCCAGCACGACTGGCACGATCAACAATGTCACGATTGGCAATACGACGCCCGTTGCTGGCACCTTTACCGATCTGACGGCGACAACCAATCTTGCGTTGAACCCGACGACTCCGGGTGCAATCAACAACACGGTGATTGGTGGCACGACCCCTGCGGCGGCAACCTTTACCAACGCCCTGATGAACACCGGGCAGGTGACTCAGGCTCCGGTCAATGCCAACGACATCACCAACAAGGCATATGTGGACACGCTGGCTGGCACGGGCCTGCACATTCACACACCCGTTCTGGTTAGAACCCCAACTGCACTGACCGCCACCTACGCAAACGGCGGCACGACACCGACTTGGACGACTATCACCGGGGGCACCACTCTTACGACTGGTTCTGCTCACGGCTTGGCCGTCAACGATGTCATCTCCTTTGGTGTAACCACCAACGGCATTATTGCTGGCACGGCTTACTTTGTGAAGACCGTTCCGAGTTCAACATCGATTACCCTGACGCTTACCTATTCTGGCGCTGAGATTACTACGCTGACCAACGGCACGGGTCTGTCGATCACAAGCCGCGCAAACGCTGGTGTTGGCGCTACTCTGACAAACGCCGGGGCGCAGGCCGCTCTGTCGATTGATGGCGTGTCCTTGTCGGTCGGTAACCGTGTGCTGGTTTACAACCAAGCCAGCGCCTTCCAAAACGGCGTCTACACGGTTACCACGGTTGGCTCTGGCTCCACAAACTGGGTTTTGACGCGGTCTTCTGACACAAATACCTACTCGCCCACCAGCACTTCCGCTTTGGGCGAAGGTGACTACTTCTATGTTCAGTCCGGCAATACCGGGGCTGGCGAGTCGTATGTGATGACCACCACTGGGCCGATTATTTTTGGCACCACTGGCATTACATTTACCCAGTTCTTCGCCGCGCAGGTGTACAGCGCAGGAACCGGACTGACCCTCAGTGGCACCCAGTTCAGCATCACCAACACGGCGGTGACATCTGGCTCTTACGGTGCGGCCAACAAGACTCTGACCGCAACCGTCAACGCCCAAGGTCAACTGACCGCGCTGGCAGACACGCCAATTGCCATCGCCAACACGCAGGTTTCCGGCTTGGGAACCATGTCTGTCCAGAACGCCAACAGCGTTGCGGTAACGGGCGGCACTATTGATGGCACATCGGTTGGCGCGACTACACCATCGACTGGCGCATTCACAACGCTGTCCGCGACCGGAAATGCGACCGTAGGCGGCACTTTGGGTGTGACTGGTACCTCGACCTTCACCGGGCTGATTACGGCCAATGGAGGCGTTTCTGGCGCGGTTACGACCTCAAATGCCACCATTACAGGTGGTTCGATCAACAACACGACTATTGGGGCCACAACGCCCTCCACTGGCGCGTTTACGACCCTCAGTTCCAGCAGTAATGCAACTGTTGGTGGAACCCTCGGAGTTACCGGAACATCGACCTTTACGGGTCTGATTACGGGAAATGGCGGCTATTCCGGCGCTGTGACCTCGTCTAACGCCACTTTGACTGGCGGAACTATCAACGGCATGGTAATTGGCGGCACGACTGCGGCCAACGGCACTTTTACGAACCTTACAGTATCGACTAGCGCCAGCATCAACCCGACGGGAACTGTCACGATTGGCCCCGGTGTAACTGGTGCAATTGACAATGTGGTGGTGGGTGGCACGACGCCTCGGGCTGGCGGCTTCACGACCCTGACCGCAACTGGCGACGGGACTTTCTCCGGTACTGGACAGATCAAGATACCTTCTGGCACATCGCTTCAGAGGTCTGCGACCCCTGTGGCGGGCATGATCCGCTACAACACCGATACGGTCTCGTATGAGGGGTACTCCGCTGGCGCATGGAGCGCACTTGGCGGTGGTGGTGGAGCGGCGGCAGACGGGTGTATTTATGTGAACTACCGGACAATCTCTGGTAATTACACATTTGATCCGAATCAAAATGGGGAATCAGTTGGCCCAATCACAATTGCCACAGGTGCAACGGTGGTTGTTTCTACTGGTAGTCGTTGGATTGTTTTCTGATAACCAATAAAATGGTCTGAAAAGGGGTAAATAATGGCAATCACTCTTGATGGAACACTTGGACTCACACTCCCTGTTCCTTTGACTCCCGCAAACGGCGGGACTGGGCTTAGTACCGTTGGCGTAGGCGCACTGCCTTACGGCGCGGGAACTTCTGCAATGAATACCTTGAGCCTTGGCACTCAGGGGTATGTTTTACTTGCTGGCGCATCCGCTCCGACTTGGGGCGCGTTGTCTGGCGGAACTTTCTGAGGATAAATCATGGCTCAAACAGGATACACCCCAATTCAGTTGTACTACAGCACCACGGCAACTAATGTGCCGTCGGCTGGCAACCTCGCAAACGGCGAACTTGCAATCAACATCACCGACAAAAAACTCTACGCCAAGGACAACACTGGTTCGGTGTTTCTGTTGGCTTCGGCTGATGGCACATCTGGCACTGTTCAAAGTGTTTCTGTGGTTTCGGCAAATGGTCTTGCTGGCACTGTTGCCAACGCAACCACGACGCCCGCAATCACACTTTCAACCAGCGTGACTGGTGTTCTAAAGGGCAACGGCACAGCAATCTCTGCCGCTACCGCAGGAACCGATTATTTGGCTCCTCCTTCTGGCACCTCAATTTTGAAAGCCAACAGTGGCGGCGCACTTGCAAATGCTGTGGCTGGCACGGATTACCTTGCTCCACCTTCTGGCACTGCCATTTTAAAGGCCAACAGCGGCGGTGCGCTTGCAAACGCAACCGCAGGCACTGACTATGTTGCGCCGGGCACCGCAACCACCTTCACAGCGACCCAAACATTTACTGGCTCGTCTAGCGCGTTGGCAATCGTTTTGAATGATGCGGCAGAGACTACGACTGTTTCTGCAACAGCCGCCACTGGAACCATCAACTTTGATGTGACGACTCAGTCTGTTCTGTACTACACCAGCAATGCTTCTGGCAACTGGACTCTGAATGTTCGGGGCGCAGGTGGTACAAGTCTTAACACATTAATGTCTACTGGTCAGACAGTCACCGTGACTTTTATGGTGACGAATGGTGGAACCGCTTATTACAACAGCGCATTCCAAATTGATGGCTCTTCGGTTACTCCGAAATGGCAGGGTGGTACGGCACCATCTTCTGGCAACGCATCTTCGATTGATGTGTATACCTACGCAATTGTTAAGACTGGTTCCGGGACATTTACCGTGTTTGCATCACAGACCAAGTTTGCGTAAGGAGTTTTCTTATGCCAATCATTAACACACGAGGCGCGGCTTCTGCTAAAGCGTTTGGATTTACAAGTGGCGCTGGCGGCGGTTTATATGCGTTTACCTCGTTTACTTTTCGAACAACAAATTTGCGCGGATACATAGGGCCAACACTCGCTCAGTGTTTGGCTTTTTATGACACCGCAACATATCCTTGGTTGAATAGCACTTCGTTTTTTAATACAACAACTTCTGGCATTCAGGTTTGGACTGTGCCCGCAACCGGAGGCTATCGAATTCTTGCTCAAGCCCCAAATGGTTTGGGGGACTCTGGAACTTTAGGTGCTGGCGGTAGCGGCGCTCGAATAACCGTAGACATCACCCTTACTGAAGGTGAAAAAATTTATATTTTATGTGGTCAACCCGGCAATCCTTCTCCATCAAATACTTCTGCCGCCGGGAGTGGCGGAACTTTTGTTGTCAGGGTTCCTGCCGCATATCTTACTAATCCGGAAAGCGGTCTATCCTCTGTCACAAACACGCAAGTGATTTGCGTTGCTGGTGCTGGAGCAAGATACCAAAATGGTTATCAGTACACCAGTCACCCCTCTGGCGTGACGCAAGAAGGTGGGGCGTCCAATCGTGTGATTGGTGGCGGTCGTTCTAGTGTGACGGGCGGTAGTGGCCCAAATGGCGCGGCGGGTATGTACTACCCCGCCTTTATTACTACTAGCGACCCTAATAACGCTTTTATTAAAACATGGAATGCTTATGATGATCCATCTTCTTATTCTAGTGGCGCAACAGGAAACGCTTACGCTATAGCGTATCCATTTGTTCGTGGAGGTTATGGTTCATTTGGATATAACAGTAGTTCTTATTCTTCTGCAAATTCGGGTGGTTTTGGTGGAGGCGGTGGTCAAAATACACAGAACTCTTATTCTTGTGGCTCTGGTGGCTGGATTGGTGGTTATGAGACAGACTCCGCAACATCTTCATACAACCAAAGAACTTACGCAACAAATAATGCAACCTGCGGTGGCGCTGGCGGATCGTTTATCAACGGTTCTGCGGCTGGTTTTATTCAGACGGTAACCAACAGCGTATCTTCAGAAAGTTATGGTTTTGTAGTTGTAACAAAATTGTGAGGGATATATGAAATACGCAAAAATAAAAGACGGGGCTGTTGTTAAGTATCCTTACACACATCAAGATTTGGCCGTGGAAAATCCATATACAAATTTTGGCGACACAAAAAGTCTGGCAGAAAAGTACATTGGAACCACAGCATCAGAGGATGGTTCTTTTGTAGTTGAGGTAAATCAAAATAGACCTGATTTTGATCTCAATACTGAACAGGCTATTTGCTCAGAACTTCCTGTTTATGCAAATGGAGTGTGCGCTTTTGAGTGGACTATCTCTACGCTTCCTCCAAGACAAGACCCAAATGGAGATGGAACTTAAATGATTAACTTGCAACTCTCAGTTGACCAAGTAAACGCGCTTCTTGCGATTCTTGGCAAGCAACCTTATGAACAGGTCAGTATGCTGATCAGCGAAATCATTCAGCAAGGCGTCCCTCAAGCAAAGGCTCTTGAAGAGGCGCAAGCGGAAAAGAAAGAATGACATGAGCGCAGAGATTGACCCAGTTAAATACGGGGTTCTCTGGCAGAAAGTTCAAGACCTAGACAAGAAGGTAGACAAACTTGAGCGCGGCATGGAGGAACTCCTTGAGTTAGCCAACAAGGGCAAAGGCGGCTTTTGGGCTGGCATGGCCCTGGTGTCTGCTATTTCCTCCGCCATCGGATATTTTTCAAACTGGTTCCACAGGGGGCATTGATGGCATGGTCTGATGTTCTGAAGGCAATTATTCCTATCGTTGTGGCCTGCATCGCGTGGCTATTGGGACAGGTTGCATCGTTTTCCGAGCGTCTTACCAAAATTGAAGGCCAAATGCCCGCCCTGATCACCAAAGAGGGCATCCCGACCGACAGCCCTATCAGCGCAGAACGCCGCGCTATCCAAAAAGAGCAGTTGATGCAACACATCAATGAGTTGCAAGTCAAGGTCAGACTGCTTGAGGAGCGCGAAAGAATGAACAAGGGGGGCAGATAATGTTGGAAATACTTGGCGGCGGAATTTTTGGCTCCCTAATTGGGGGCGTTTTTCGTCTGGCCCCCGAAGTTTTGAAGTTTTTCGACAAGAAGAACGAGCGCGAACACGAACTCAAGATGTTTGACCGCCAGTGCGAACTGGAGCAAGTGCGCGGTCAGATGAAGTTGGCAGAAATCGGGGCGGCACGAGATGCCGCCGTTGATGTTGGCGTGATGGACGCCTTCAACGCCGCAATCAATCAGCAGGCAGAGATGGCAAAAGCCGCAGGCGGATGGTCTGCCGCTCTTTCCGCTTCTGTGCGCCCAGTGGTGACCTACTGGGTCATTTTGCTCTGGTCATTTGTACACCTTTGGTACGCATTCCAAGCATGGGCTGGTGGCGCTGTTGCAAGGGAAGTGTTCAGCACCATGATGACGCCGGACTTTATGGCGCTGGTCAGTGGCACGATCAATTACTGGTTCCTTGATAGAACCCTGAAACAGCGTGGACTATGAACCTAGAGATAGCCGCATCCCTGTGCCGTCAGTTCGAGGGCTACAAGGCTCGGCCATATCTCTGTCCCGCTGGAATTCCTACAATTGGCTACGGGTCAACCTACTACGCTGACGGTCGCAAAGTGACCCTGCAAGACCCCCCGATGGATGAACCCACGGCGCGGGCTTTGTTGATGGCGGAACTGGAACACACCTACCTGCCCGGAGTTTTGCGGCAGTGCCCGATCCTTGCGGCTGATGAGCGCAAGTGCAATGCGGTGGTGGACTTTTGCTACAACCTTGGAGTCGGGAGGCTTCAAACCAGCACCCTCAAGCGCAAGATCAATGCACAAGATTGGGATGGCGCAAAAGAGCAATTGATGCTCTGGAATAAAGGGGGTGGAAAGGTCTTGCCGGGTTTGGTGAAAAGGCGAACGGCGGAGTGTGCCTTGTTTTAGTTAAAGAGGGGGATTAAAATGTTGAAACAAATATACGAGGTGACTGCATGACGACCGCTAGTGTTATGACTTATGACAGTTTGGTCGAAAATATCCAGTCCTATCTGGAGCGGTCAGACACCGCCACCCTCGAAAAAATCCCCCTTTTCATCATGCTGGCCGAGCAGATCATCGCCAGCCAGATCAAGTTCCTCGGGAACCTGACGGTCAATACCAGCACGATGACGGCCACCCAAGCCATCATTGACAAGCCCGCCCGTTGGCACAAAACGGTGTCCATGAATGTGGTGGTCAACGGTAGCCGCCAGCCTGTCCTCCTGCGCAAGTACGAGTACCTGCGCGAGTACTGGCCCGATGCCACCCAGACGGGCACCCCTGTGTACTACGGCGATTACGACTACACCCATTGGTTGGTCGTTCCCACACCCGATGTCGATTACAACTTCGAGGTTCTGTACTACGAGCGCATCCAGCCGCTCGATTCTTCCAACCAGACAAACTGGTTCACCATTTACGCCCCGCAGGCGCTTCTGTATGGGTCTTTGTTGCAGGCTATGCCGTTCTTGAAGAACGACGAGCGGATGCCCATGTGGCAGGCCAACTACGACCAGATCATGCAGACCCTCAAGCAAGAGGATGTCCAGCGTATTGGTGACCGTCAAGCCGCAGTATTGGATACCTGATCATGTCATATAACAGCCCATTTACAGGCAATGTGGTTCAGCCCACAGATGTCTCTTATCGCGCCATCACCCTGACCGCGACGACTCAGTTGCAGTGGCCGATTAACGGCACCTCGACTGACGATGCCGCCGCTCGAATCATGGAAGTGGAAACGCCGAACGCGGCTTTCTACCTTTTGATGCCTCCGGCCAATCAGGCATCGGTGGGCCAAGATGCGCTGATCCGAAACACAGGCGCAACAAACCTCACGGTCAAAGATTACGATGGCGTCAACACCATTGTGACTATTACACCGGGGCAGGCGCAATACATTTACATCACCGAGAATCCTGACGAGTCTGGCACTTGGGGAATTATTGCTTTTGGTATTGGGTCTTCTGGCGCTGATGCGGCCACTTTGGCTGGTTATGGCCTGCTGGCTATCGGCCAGACGCTCAACCAAGCACAGCCCGTCACAACATTCTCTTCCAACCAAACGGTGACCACCACCGACCGCTCTAGCACTTATGTGTGGACTGGTGGCGCTGGAACTCTGACTTTGGACTCTGCCGCTACGCTTGGCGACAACTGGTTCATGTTCCTGCGCAATAGCGGAACTGGTGCCTTGACGGTTACTGGCACCGGGGGTAACACAATCAATGCATCGGCGTCGGTTGTGTTTCAGCCTGCCGATTCCGCAATTATTGTTTGTAGCGGAACTACTTTTTACACGGTTGGCCTTGGCAAGTCCACTCAGTTTAACTTCACTCAGTTGACCAAGGCGGTTACGACTGGCACTTATACACTGACCGCTTCTGAAGCATCCAATGTGATCCAGAAGTACACGGGAACCTTGACTGGTAATGTGACCGTCATTGTTCCCCCGACCGTTCAGGTGTACTACATCATCAACGAAACCGTTGGTGGCGCAAGCAACTTTACTGTCACGATTTCAACAGGTCTCGGTGCTTCGGCTATCTTGACTGGCGGTAACCAAGCCACGCTGATTTGCGACTCTGTGAACCTGTTCAACGCCAACACAATCTTGGCGGGTTCTAGTTCTATTTCTCTTGCCAACGGTACGGTCGCATCGCCATCTCTAAACTTTGCGGCAGAGACCGGGACTGGTGTTTATCGCGGAGCCGCTGGCGAATTTGACATTGCAATTCTTGGTGTGAACTTGTTCACGCTTACCGCAACAGGCTTGGCAATTAACGGCACCATCAGCGGTACGGCAATCACTGGCACAACGATTACCGGAACTTCTCTTGTTACGGGAAGCGGTTCTGCCGCATCGCCATCTATTACCTTTACTGGCGACACTGACACTGGCATCTATCGCGTCAGCGCCAACACTGTTGGCATTTCAGCCAACGGTTCTCAGGTTGCTACCGTTGGAACCACGGGGCTGAATGTCACTGGAGTCGGCGCATTTACTGGTGCGGTGTCTGGAACCACTGGCGCTTTTTCTGGCGCTGTGACTGGTGCGTCCTACGCGGGTGGATCGGTATCTGGAACCACGGGGGTCTTTTCTAGCACCGTTTCCGGCACCACTGGCACCTTTACTACAGGCATCACTGGCGGGACATTCTGATGACCAAGAAGGTATTTGCCATCGACACCCAGCCCGGAGTGCAACGGGACGGGACGATCTTTGACATGAACTTTTACACCGATGGTCGGTGGGTAAGGTTTCAGCGCGGTCGTCCGCGCAAGATCGGTGGCTACCGTCAGATTGTTGGCGATGCTCACGGTTACTCTCGTGGAATCTATGTCAACTCGGTTGATGGCATTAACCAAATTTTTAACGGCTACAACGATGGCCTTGAAGTTTTGGCAATTGACAACAACGGTGTTGGTGCGGGCATTAACCAATTTACGCTGTCAAACTTCACGCCATCAGACTTAAATCTCTGGCAATTCGATTCGCTTTTCGACTCGCAAGGGACTGGGAATCAACTGTTGTTGGCTCACCCCGGCCAAAATTTGGCGCAGATTGATCAGACGGCAGTAACTCCTGTTCTTGCTGGCGATATTAACGGCACAACACTGGCGCAGTTGACCGATACAAACGGCCCATCACCAACTGGTGATCCAATTGAAGTGTCTGGCGGGGTGGTTGTTCTCCACCCCTATGTTTTTGTGTATGGAGATAACGGCCTTATCAAAAACAGTACCGCAGGCGACCCGTTCAACTGGAACGGCCCGGACTCCAACGAGACCAATGTGGCCTCCACCAAAATTGTCAAAGGTCTACCCGTTCGAGGCGGCTCAAACGCGCCTTCGGGCTTGTTCTGGGCGCTGGATTCTTTGATTCGGGTTTCGTACACGCCGACAACCGTAACGGTGGCCGGAACCCCAGAAACTTTTTACTGGCGCTACGACATCATTTCTAGCCAGTCATCGATCCTTTCAAGCCAGTGCGTCATTGAGTACGACGGCATTTACTACTGGATTGGCGTTGACCGATTCCTGCTGTATAACGGCGTGGTCAAAGAACTCAAGAACGACTTCAACCAGAACTACTTCTTTGACAACCTGAACTACGCCCAACGCCAAAAAGTGTGGGCAACGAAAGTGCCTCGCTTTGGTGAGATTTGGTGGTTCTACCCTTCGGGCGACTCCGAAGAATGCAACGACTGCATCATTTACAACATTCGCGAGAACTGCTGGTACGACGGCGGTCAGGCTCTCGGCTCTCGTCGCACCGCCGGGTACTTCTCTCAGGTGTTCAAGTACCCAATCAACGCGGGCGTAGACCTTTCTGTTGCGGAGACTGTGTTGACCACCACCATTACATCGGTGTCTGGAAATGCGGTCATCAAAGTGCCGATCACAAACCAGATTGCAATTGGCTTGCTGATCAAAGATTGCGTGTCTGTACCCGACGGCGCTTCTATTTTGGCAATCGCGCCCAGTGCAACTCCGGGTTACTTTGATGTAACCATGAGCGAAAACGCAACATCAACAGAGGCAAGTCCAGTTGATGCTGAATTTACAACTGTGCCCGGTCGGGTGTCTTTGTGGCAACACGAAATTGGAACAGACGAAGTTATTGGCGACAGAACCAATGCCATTGAAAGTTACTTCCAGACATCCGACCTTGGTTGGGTGCAGGGTGGGCCTTCGCAGACAACCCCGGTTGGTGACAACTACTGGTTGCACTTGGAGCGCATGGAGCCTGACTTCATCCAGTCTGGAGAGATGACCTTTCAAGTCACTGGCCGAGCGTTTGCCCAAGCAGAGGATGTGACTTCAGCGCCGTACCCGTTTGATCCTGATACGCGCAAAATTGACTTGCGTGAGCAACGCCGCGAATTGCGCTTGATCTTTACGAGCAATGTGCAGGGCGGCAATTACCAGTTGGGCAAAGTTCTGTTGCACGCCAACATTGGCGATGTGAGGCCGTAATATGGCATTGGCTGTTGTCTACGATCCTCGGTATCACACTTTCGAGTCGTGGGCGGCGCTCATGTGCGAGGCATACGCGGGACAGCAACTGGCTGTTCCAAATGCACAAACAAACTGGCAGGAGTGGGCATCCGGGTTAAAGGCAATTGATGTTTTCACAAATGAAGGCATCCCCGGCCCCTACACCTATAACGACTGGCAAGACTGGGCTTCGGCCTTGGTTGGAGCCATAAATCAGCCGACAGAGCGACCAGAACAATGACTGACTTCATCGAACTATTCAACATGGTGGCACGGGTGGCAAAGCCCGTGCATATGTCATTTACACCCGCGTCTTCGATGGAAGACAAGATGGCCGATCTCGGGATTGACAGCCTCGACGGTCTGGTAATGATGATGTATCTGACCGAGTTGTATGGGATCGATGACGAGACCTCCAAAGAGTGGCACCCCACCACGGTGCAGGAAGTGCATGACCAGATCATGGCTCACAAGACGATGGAGCCTGAGTCTGTCGAAAAGGCCAAGGAGCAGATCAAGTGATCTACCTGACCCACTACCGCACCGCATCGACCACCGAGGCCGCGCTGTTTGACGACATCGTCTATCCACAGAAGGCTCACTGGTTCCCTGACACCTATGCTCGTGCCAAGACCGGGATGTTCTATGCCCCGCATAAACTCGCCGAGAAAGTGCTTGACCCCGAGTTGCTGACTTACCTTCGTGAGAATCAGGTCGGCAAGACCGCGTTCATTCTGGCGGCTGGTAACGCGCACTTTGCCGGAATCAACCAGCGCCCCTACCCCAACAACAGCCTGAACTATGTCTACAAGTTTTTGCCGTTCACGCTGACGCAGGTTTACGCTGGCCGTACCGCGCAGGCGTTTGGCAACATGGACATGGTCACCACCGACTCATCGGCCTGCGCCAGCAGTTTGAAGGTGATGATGGATGTGCAGAGCCTGATCAATCACTACCACTTTGACCGGGTCATTGTGCTGACGGTGGAGGACGGGGTCAC
>Ga0214921_10003952_pt1 | contig 22292 bp, 19 predicted proteins | sample LL1505_MetaG_FD_177992 | JGI IMG/M metagenome (GOLD analysis project Ga0214921, IMG submission 177992) | Freshwater microbial communities from Lake Lanier, Atlanta, Georgia, United States - LL-1505 | ecosystem: Environmental > Aquatic > Freshwater > Lake | place: USA: Georgia | collected... | reverse complement strand
CTCAGGCAGCAAGCCCTCGGGCACCCCTCCTCCCTCAGGCTCAGGTAGCAACCGGATAAACCTCAACACACCAAATACAGCACAGATTCCTGGTACGCTTAGCACAAGTGCGATTGATTCCATGTTCCAGCCAATGGCTTCAGATGATTCTCTTGTGACGGGGACACCCACCAAGTGTGATGTTCCAGAAATAGACCTTCAGCGCTGGACGATGGTGACGATTGTCTTATCAGGAAAGACCATCGATGTATTCATTGATGGAAAGTTGAGCCGCTCCTGTGTAACCGAGTCCTATTTCAAGGTGGATCCCACCTCAGATGTAAAGCTGAATATACTTGACCGTGGCGGATTTGACGGCTATATTGGGAATACAACTGTCGGTAGTTATGTAATGAATCCAGATGAAATCTATCGAACCTATCTTTCTGGTCCAAATGGGAATACCTTGGACGTGTTTACATGGATCCTCTCCCTGTTTCAGGGCGCAAAACTCAATTAGAGAACATTTCCGAACAGCTTTAATTAAGAATCGTAGCTTCTTAATTAAAGATGCGATGGTAGTAGATATGAGTTATACTGGACAGTATGGAAATCCTACAGGGAGCAATGGTTCTTCCGGTCAACTAGTGAGTGGGCTTGCTCTAGTAGCACTCATCTTTATTGTCTGTTTCACCTCCGAGGTTGTATACATGGGTATCTATCAAGCGAGGGAACGGTATCAAACTCTTCTTGACTATACTGCCGACTCTCAAGATTCAAGCATCACGATTTACCAAGATGCATCCAAGTACCCGAATGCGAAGCCCATTGCGCTATCGATAAATGAGCGCACAGGGATTGAGTTTGCCTATTCTTTTTATATCTATGTTCTGCCGGCGACATTTACTCCTGATAGCGCCGATAAATATCGGCATGTCTTCCACAAGGGCTTTGGATTTCCCTGGCCCCTCATGGGCCCTGGCGTCTTCATGAACGGCACACATAATACCATGAGAATTGTAATGAACACCTATAAAAATCCGTATACATATGCGGATGTTACGAACTTCCCGATACAAAAATGGGTACACGTTGTCTTAAACTGCTACAACAATGGGCTTGATATCTTTATTAATGGGGAACTTGCAACAAGGATTCCTTTTACCAATACGCTACCCTATCAGAACTTTCAGGATATTGTACTGTTTTCGAATGTAAACTCTGATACTCTTTCTGGAACGGCGGCCCCAGCAGTCTTAGGAGGAGATACACTCCGTTTAGCAGGAAGCTTCTCTGGAAATCTGTCAAATCTTATTTATGCCCGGTACGCCCTATCTGTAACTGAGATTCAGAATCTCTTAACAAAGGGTCCATCGAACAAGTCGGATACGAAGGTTATGCAGCGCCCTCCCTACCTTGCAGATGATTGGTGGGCACACCAGCAACTCTAGGAACCAGAGGAGGGCTTTAACATATAATCTCTTGTATTCCAGTAAGGGTTTCCCCATGGCAGGTGGAGGATTATATGCACTTGTTGCGTATGGAACACAGAATGTTATTTTAAGCGGAAATCCGCAGATGACCTATTTTTATAAGGTCTTTAAACGATATTCGCATTTTGCTATGGAAAATATTACGATTCCTCTGGAAGGGCCCAACGAACCGGCGTTTGATGCGACAGTAGACCTCCGGGCAAAGATTCCTCGCTACGGTGACCTCATGTCTGATCTTATGTTTACCTTCCATGTTCCCGATATTTATAGTAAATACATTCCTCCAAACACGAGAAGAATAGGGGTGGATCCGGCAAATGCTCCCATCTACCGTGTGCCTCAGTATGAGTTTCAATGGGTTCGGTATCTGGGCGCGGCCATGATTAATAACGTCAGCTTTTCGATTGGAGGACAGAAGATCCAGGAGTTTGATGGATCCTATCTTCTGACGCGGGCGCTTCTTGACAAGGACCAGGATGAGTTTCAAAAGTGGAGAATACTGGTTGGAGACACGGATGCACTGATATCTCCCGCGACGAGTGAATTTGCGTCCTATACTCCAGCGACAAACACCTATTCTGGATATCCCACCGTTGTCAGGAACCCTTCTGCGCCAGGCGCGCAGACAAATCGTCCCTCTATTTTCGGGCGTGATATTCATGTCCCACTTTCCTTCTGGTTTTCAGAAGCGCTATCAAAATCGCTTCCCTTGATTGGCCTACAGTATCATGAATGCGAAATCAAGATTACCCTGAATCCTATTTCACAGCTCTACACTATCCTAGACAACTATGGGCATCGCGTGAATCCTGAGCGCCAGAGTATACCTTCTCTCTTAACGCCTACAACTAATCTGCCACTCTATAGTTCCGCGCCAGACATTTCTGGGAACATACGCTATTTCCTGACTGATATCGGCTACAGTATCCCTGGCCTCGATACATGGCAGACTTTTTATCCGAGACTTCAGGCGAACTTCATCTATCTTCCACGTGAGGAGCAGATTATCTTTGCTACACGCCCTCTATCGTATGTTATGACGCAGGTGACCGAGTTTCCATTTCGTGGGCAAACCACCCGCTCCGTGTTGGATCTACAGGCCCATAATCCGCTCACGCGGATGATTTTTGTTCAGCGCCGTTCGGACTATACAAATAGAAATGATTATGCGAACTTTACCAACTGGTATACCTATCCGAACTACCCGTTTACCGTGACTCCAGGCATTACGGGGATAAGCTATTCGGGTCTTCTGTTACCAGGGATGCAGCGCGATATGATTCGCAGCATTCATGTTCTGTGTGATGGAAATGAAATCCAGGAAACGAAGAATATTGACTTTTTCACGGAGTATTCTACATACAAGTATGCGGTTGGAGTGGGTCAGCCAGGTCTGCCTCTTTATTCCTTTCAGCTGGAGAACTCGCCCACACAGCCTTCTGGATCATTGAATGCGAGTCGCATCCGGAACTTCCAGATTGACATGGACTTCTGGCCACTCCAGATAAATACCACCTACACCTATGACGTTGACATATATGTAGAGAATATCAACTTCTTAGAGATTGTTTCGGGCATGGGGGGGCTGAAATACGCTCTCTAAGGCACACGCTTACAGTCGCATGTATGCTAAGGCACACGCTTACAGTCGGGCCAGTTCCTTCGGCCAGTTCACCTCAATATGGGGCGCCAACAGCTCTTTCTCACCGCGCAGCACACGAGCAGTGCTTGGGTCCTTGTTCATCAAGGCCACAAGGTCTTCTTCGCCAGCGACGACAAAACAGTTCTTTCCATCGACAAAATCTGTCTTGGATCCTTCGACCCATTTCGCATTGATGACGAGGGCGCAGCCCTGATACATGGCTTCTAAAAATGTATACTGTGAACCACCCCCATCATTCTTGATGACACTCATATCTATTACGTATTTTGCGTCGGTAAGGATGTCATCCAGTTCCTCGAAACTCTTTTCAAAGGGTCCCTTGTAGTACTTCTTGAAGCCCAGATCATTCAATTTGAAAAAGACGTATTGGCGGTTGATGGCACCATAAATGTCGATGGGCTCCTTAAGACTCTTGTTTGCCTTCAGAATGATATCGGTGTGTTTGTCAAAGTCAATACGAGAGATGCTCACCGCGCCCTCGGGATTCTTTGTCTTGGTGAACGGATATTCGTAGAAGGGGTGGATGATGCACTTGCTCTTGATTCCAAACTGATTCTTCAAGAATGTCTTTACAGATTCGCGAATCGTGATGACCTTGAACCTTGCGAGAGCCTTGAGCACCGGCTCCTTTCCCTTTCCAGACACCTCTGTAGGGTCGTGGATGACGATCATGGTGCCATCGGGCATCTTATCGAGGAACTCGTAGTAGCTCTTATCGATAGCTGTGATGAGAATGCGGCCCTTGGGAAGGTCACTGGGCGCACGGTTCTGGTACTTGACCCCGTACCCATAGTCTCGCTGCTTTTCCTCCGTCCTCGAGCCCAGTTTATAGAGGGGTAATGAGTATTTTAAGGCCATATGCGCAGTAAAGGATACCCAACCTCCGTAGATGGGCCGGGCCATATAAATAAGTTGTATCATGAACAGCTCTGCTAGGGGTGGGGAAAGCGATTCCCGGGAAAAACGTAGCGAAAAATAGGCGATGTTAGGATAGGTACTCTATGGCTACACCCGCGGCAGCTCCGAGTGTATTTACCAGCATATTCGGAGGCGGGGTGATTGAAACCAAGGATACGAAGGCCGCAACAGATGATATTGCAAATCTCAACTCGAACTTTACGGTGATGACCTCGTCACTCAATACATCGATTGCTGTTGCAAATGCCCTATCGCCGGATCTGAAGGACGTCGTCGATACAACGGCCCTGACTTCGGCGATCGACAGCACAAAAACCCTACAGGAAACCTGTAAGGGCTTGAGTACGGATGAGTGTGCGAAAAAGCAGGCTCAGCTACAGGCGGAGACTGACGCTGCGCAGCTAAAGTTCTTTACTGATGCCCTACTGGCGCAGAAAACTAAGCTAATGGTCCAGCGTGATAAAATACAGAAGCAGTATGACGGGATTAAAGATGAAAAGACAGCAGCTCTGAAGGGTGGTGCTCTTGTCTTTAAGGCCGATTCGGTATTTCCAACCTATGATGAACTCCTTTCAAGGATAAATGCTGATATTGCGAAACTTGAGAAGAGCACTCCATATATTCTTTCCGCAACTGAAACAGAGGGGTTTCAGACCTCTGGTAGTCCCGGATCAGGGTCAGCACGAGTAGTTGTAAGGCCTCCGTATGAACTGCCGAGCGTACAGTCAGCCACAGACTATGATGTGGAACATGAAGCGATACTTGCCACCTACAATAGCCTTGTTGGAAATCCCTATGATCTAAATCGGATTATGCGAACAATAAAGACATTTTTCTACAGAAAACTTCTCCCCGTCTTCTTTTATATAACACTGGTCATATCGATTATTTGGGGCGGTATTATCTGCTCAAATATGTATATTGAGGTTGAGCAGGACTTTCTTGGCGCGCGTATCTGGTATTTTATTCATGGAATGATAGGATTTCCATTCGCAATCGCATACTCGTTGATGAAACCACCCTATTGGGTTTCGGGTATATTTCCATGGTATCCTAGAGGTGTGGGTAATGCCGATGACTCTGAGAACTCTGAAAACGCCGAGAACTCTGAAAACGCCGAGAACTCTGAAAATGCCGAGAACTCTGAAAATGCCGAGAACTCTGAAAATGCCGAGAACTCTGAAAACGTTGAAAACGTTGAAAATAATAGTGCGTAAGTCATTTACTTTGTTTTATTCTATGAGTACAATAAGGAAATGAAGGTGGGCGGATTTAGTTTACCCGGTCTGCCTCCTGCACCCTCTATGGGATCCGTACTAGATGCTGCTAAGGCCGCTGCGAAAGATAAGGCTCAGAAGGTTGCGACTGATGTCGTATCTTCTAATACTGCCAAGTCTCTCATCGACAAGGGACAGAAAGCAGCAAATTCGGTTGGTCTTGGAGATAAATTTAGCAGTATGAAGGATGCAGCAATCGGAAAACTCGAATCCCTGACCGGATTAGACTTATCCGTACCTAAAGGAGGGTGTCCGCCCGACCGGATCGACATGCCAACAGTGAGTGATGTTCTCGTCTCATCTGCGGATACCCCGTATCCTCCCACAAGCTTTATGGATACATACTTTAGCTATGTCGTGGTTGACTCTAGAAATCCTCCTGAGGCGGAGAAAACAAACAAAACTATGCTCTGGTATATCTCTATCGCAAACACATTCCTACTGATTACCGTGGGAACGCTGTACGGCACACTATCGTAGAGGTCTAAACATTGTACCTCTATATAGATCTAGCAATGTCCATTTCAAGACAACCTATCGTATCTCAGGAATATGCGGGGAACTTCCCCTTTGTTTCTGTGATTACCCCAACCTATAATCGTCGTAGGTTCATTCCTCAACTTATTGAGTGTTATAAGGCGCAGAAATATCCAAGGGCGCGGATGGAGTGGATTATTCTGGACGACGGATCCGACCCTGTTGGCGACCTGTTTAAGGGGCTAGATATTCCGAATCTCCACTATGTATATCTTCCTGAGAAGCTCACTATCGGCGCGAAGCGCAATCTGCTCAACAAGAAGTCGTGTGGTGATGTGATTGTGGCGATGGACGATGATGACTATTATCCTCCTGAGCGCGTCTCAGCGGTGATTACCGCGTTTAAGCAGAAGCCGTCCTATGAGCTAGCTGGCGCATCAGAGATATATATGTATTATTCCGATATTCAGGCGATTTATAAGCTGGGTCCGTATCACGTGAATCATGCGACAAACGGTACGATGGCCTGGAAGCGGCGATATGCAGACACGCATCTGTATGATGAGACTGTCACGCATGCTGAGGAGAAGTCATTCTTAGATGGCTACAAGCATCCGATGATTCAGCTCGACCCCTTCAAGGTGATGCTTGTGATGAGTCATTCGGACAATACCTTTGACAAGAAGAAGATGCGTGAGAATGAGGATAATCCCATGATTAAAAAGACGACAAAGAAGCTGCGCGAGTTTATTAAAGATGCAAGGGCTCGTGAATTTTTCGCAACAGCGTAATACCTTAAGAGCAGTAGATACTAATCCCTAGAAAATCCTATGAGCATTTATTCTCCGCATCGTTCCTTTAGTCTTATGGCGGATACGCTAGAACGAGGGCTCGATTCGAGTTCTCCTACTGTAGATGCGCCTGCGAATACGATGAAGGTGAGTCTGAGAGCCCACCAACAGGCTGTCCTGGCTGCCATGGAACACTCTGAGCAGCAGCTTATTTCTGGGATGGACTGTCCTGAAGAGACTCTCTATTCGTCCTACGGGATTCTTGGTGATTCTGTGGGTGTAGGAAAGTCACTAATGGTCCTGGCTCATATTGCGCGTGTGGCTACCTTGCCGCCACTGCGGCGGATGAAGACTCTCGGTGCAAACTCGTCAAACAAGATGTTTAGCATTAAGTCTGAACAGATTACGGATATGAGTGGGGCGGGCTGCCTGATTATTGTGCCGCACACCCTATTTCGTCAGTGGTCGGACTATATTAAGAAGCAGACGAATCTAACACATCTGTTGGTCGATAAGAAGAAGAGTATGACTCAGGAGAGCTTCACTCAGTCTGTGATGGCTGCGCAGGTTGTGCTTATTAGTAATACACAGTACAAGGAATTTAGTATCTGGCAGAATGAACATCGGATTCTGTGGAAGCGCGTCTTTGTTGATGAGGCGGATACGATTCATTTAGTGAATGGCTATCGGAAGCCAGAGGCCGAATTTACCTGGTTTGTTACGGCGTCATGGATGAATATGCTCTTTCCGAATGAGACGCTCTATATTCAGCAACAGACTCTTCTTACAAATATCTTTGGCGAGGGGGCGCCGTATTCGATGTTGAAGCCGTATTTTTCCGAGCTGATGCGTTCTGGGCGTCCCTACAACTATATGCGGTTCAGCATGACATCCTACAACTTTTTCCGAGATGTTTTGAATAATAGTCATCGGCTGCGCGGGCGCCTCGTGCTAAAGTGCTCGGATGCATTCGTCCAGGAGTCCATTTCGTTGCCTGTGCTGTATCGGAGCAATGTGATTTGCGTGGCGCCTATTCATCAGCAGATTGTTGCAGATGCGGTTCCCGCGGATGTCCAGCAGCTGCTTCATGGCGGAGATATTGCAGGGGCGATTGCGGCCTTGGGTGTCAAGTCTGAGGATACCACGAGCCTTATTGATGCTGTCACAATGAATCTGAAGAAGGAGCTGCAGAGACTGAAGGCCACGTATGAATTCAAGGCGGGGCTTGACTATTCGACTGCGCAGGCAAAGGAGGCGGCGCTAAAGAGTCTGGAGGAGAAGATGAAGGGGAAGGAGGAGGCTATAAAGAGTATTCAGGAGCGGATTCAGGGATTCAGTACGGAGGTATGCCCTATTTGCTATGATGCGCCTGCGGAGGCCATGGTGACCCCGTGCTGTTCTCGTGTCTTTTGTGGGCAGTGTATTCTGAGCTGTAGGACGCGTTCTGCTGCGTGCCCGATGTGCCGTACACAGTACAAGGTTGCGCAACTGAAGAAGATTGTGGTGGAGAAGGTGGCCGATGATACAGAGATTATTGAAGAGCCCGAGGGGCCAAGGGAGAAGAAGGCGGAGGCGCTGCTGCGGCTCTTCAAGGAGAATCCCGCAGGAAAGTTTCTCGTCTTTAGTCGCTATGACAATCCCTTTACGGCGATGGAGGAGGCCATTACGGGGCTGGGTGTCACGGTAAAGCAGCTGAAGGGAAACAAGGATGGGATTGCGTCGACACTGCGGCAGTTCCAGGGCGGTGATGTGCGCTGCCTGCTGCTGAACTCGCATTATGCGGGATCGGGGCTGAATATCACCGCGGCGACACATGTGGTTCTGCTCCATGCGATGACACACGAGGAGGAGAAGCAGATTCTGGGGCGCGCGTACCGTATGGGGCGCACGGAGCCGCTGCATTTTATTAAGCTGCTGCATGCCGACGAGATGCCCACCACCAACTAGCGTTGGTGGCGGCATCATACCTCAGGCTTCGCCTTCGGTGAGATGCCAACGACGAACTAGCATTCGTCTCGCTGAGTCGGAATGACGAAGCACTGATGCCATAAGATGCCCACCACCAACTAAACCGGCGAATACACCGGCACATCCAAACTTTTAAAGCGACGAATATCCTTTGCTGTGACATAGAGATATCTTCCAACATTACTGGACAACGTACACACTATTACTGGAATCTCCTGCATGATGTTCAACTCTGTCATGAATTGAACATACGCATCCTCTTTGACTGCTCTCGGCGCGAGATTAAACTCCCCCTGAACATGTGTACTACAGGGTGACTTGAATTCGAGCCCATACACCTGTATCTTCGGTTCAAGAATCACCTTGAGTCCCTCACGCAGGCTCGGAGTATCTGTCATGACAAATACCGAGTGTGGAGCAGAGCTTCGAATCTCAGCTGCGTATCTTTCTAGAGAAATCGCCCCCATTTCTCCTGTGGTAATCTTATCGCCAGAGCGAATATGAACGCCTAGATCAAAGGTGGGAAAGGCATATTTTGCGCGCTCCACCGCAATCTGTTGGGATAGTTCAGGGCTCAGTCTAAAGAGCTGAGCAGCCTCTGCTCGAATCTGTTCATGTGTCATGGTCGATAAGGCAGCCATAATCTGTTTCGCACGGGATTGTACATTTACTGGAACTATGGGAATCGGTTCAACGATGGAAGGTAGAAGAAAGCTCCGTTGAAGAAAGGAATATCTGAGCGCACTGTACTGGTCGACCAGATAGAGTTTCTGTTTCTCTTTTTTCGCAAGAATGATGTGAAAGAGATAGCTATTAAACTGTGAACAAAATCCCGCTTCTGTTGCAACAAAGACTAGGGTATCCGTTCCCACTCGTTTTCTTGGGGCCTGTATTCCCCACGAGGACATTTCTTATCCTTCAGAGATTCATAGGTCATGAACCTCCGCGGGTTCAAGCTGCCTATTTGTTTTCCTTTTACAAGTAGAATGTCGAGCATAAAGGCGAAGATCATTGACGCCTTTACCGTACTACAGCAGCGCGATGCCGCGGAAAAGGGTCCTGTATCACAGTTCAAGGTCCGGGCCTATAAGAAGGTGATTGAGCAGCTGCGTGCGACTGATAAGGCTATAACTAAGATTGAGGATCTCGATGACATTGATGGTGTTGGTGTAAAGATGCGTAAGAAAGTCGAGGAGATTCTGGCGACAGGAGAACTCGCTGCAGCCGAAAAGGTCAAGGGAAGTATGGAGCTCGGGCCGCGTGAAGTATTAAAAGGAATTCATGGAATCGGGGATGCAAAGGCTAATGAGCTCATTGCGGCAGGCATTAAGACCATCGCACAGCTTCGGACAGCAGTCGCAGAAAATAAGAAACTATTAACTAAGACACAGACAACGGGCCTACAGTACTATGAAGACATTATGAAGCGTATTCCTCGAGCAGAGCTTGAGCAGCACGAGGCCCTGCTTTTGGGAGAGTTACCGGCGGGGATGAAGGGGACTGTTGTAGGCTCCTATCGCCGCGGAGCGGAGAGTTCTGGTGATATTGATGTTCTGATTACTATGGATGCACAAAAGCCTGAGAGAACAAAGGCCTTTCATGCCTATGTGAAGAAGCTTCGCGAGAAGCCATATATAATTGAGGAGCTGTCAAAGGGTGACCAGAAGAATCTCAGTATTGTCCGGCTGACTCCAGAGAGTACAGCACGGCGACTCGATTTGCTCGTGATTCCTGTCGAGCAGCTCCCCTATGCGCTTCTGTATTTTACAGGGAATCAAGAATTCAATGTCGGATTCCGAAAGCATGCGCTCAAACAGGGTTATACGCTAAATGAGCATGAAATGAAGCTTACAGGAAAGGTCGAGGGCGCAAAGGCAGTTCCACCGTTCAGAACGGAAGAAGATGTGTTTGCATTCTTAGGACTCGCATACAAGGCGCCACACGAGCGGACAGGCAGCGGGGCCGTCAAGCCTGCTGAGAAGGCTGTCGCAGAAGCCCCTCCTAAAAAAAAAGCTAAATGGGTAGAAAAAGTATCGAAAACGACCGGAAAAACCTATTGGTGGAATCGTGAAACAAAGGAGAGTACATGGGAGAGGCCCGCGAGTCTAAGGGGAGGCACGCGCCGCTCTAAACGCTCAACCCCTTAATGTTTCTATAGAGATGTTCAAGGCTGACCGCCTCATAGCGCCGGACCTTGTCTGGTCTCAGAGTTCCCCCTTGGATTTCTGAATACGCATACATCGAGGCCAGGCGCACTGGCACCTTTCGCTTTTCAGAGACCTCGCACAAGAGTTTCCACGCATTAAACATTGCGGACTGCTTGGTAAGAACTGGAGTATACCGGAAATCCTCTATACTCAGCTGTTGTGTGGAGTCCGTCAGTGGCGCCTCCCGTGCAAGACGCAAAGAAATGATCTTGAGCTTCAGACGAAGAGAAATTGGCAGAATCGTCCAGCACTGGTAGAAAAATGCCCAGAAATCTCCCTGATCCGAGATCTTATATGCATCAAACAGCGATGTGTACATCTTCCATGCCTCGTGCGTATTTCCATGAACCGCTTCCAGACGTTCTGGAATATTTTCCAGACTAATCAGACTCGCCAGATTTCCTTCATTATTTTCAATATCAAACTCGAGCAGCGGGTCCCAGTCACCCCAGAGCGTCCACCAGGCAACAGGAAGAACCCCTTCTGCGGCATCATCAATCTGCTCACTGCGCTCTAGACCTGCGGCGTGCCTCTTTAGAGAACGTAGATCCCCTGAATATGTTTCTGGAAGCTCAACACCAAGCCATTCGCGAAGGCGCTCTGGCGCAGGAGCCTCGACCTTGAAGGTAAGGCATATTTTTGCAATCTGCTGGAGGGTCCGTGTATCAAGAGTATTGCTAATCAGAATCAGCGGACGCCCGTCCCCTACCTCCTTTGTCTTAAGATATGTGTGAAGCTCCGAGAGCCCACCCTTCTCTCCATTACTGAGACCATCGATTTCGTCCAGAAGAACACCAATGCCTCCCCGCTTCCCCGATTCAATCATCTGAACAATCCCTCCCTCACGCAGCAGGGGTAGAATAATCTTGCGGAAGGATGTCCCTGAGCGCGTATGGCTCGCATTGAACTCTACTGTTTTGAGTCCAGCCAGTTCAAAGACACGATGCGCAATCGTTGTCTTTCCGATACCTGGAGGACCGAGCAGTAAGACGGCAGGCTGTTTCCGGGTTAACAACCATTCAGTGAGCGCTTGTTCAATGGATGGATGTAGACATACAGTGGGCTCACTCATTCCTATTGCTTGGTTTGTACAGAAGCTTTAAGGCGGGAGAGGTGGTGTAGTGCTAGAGCATGTTTCTCCATTCCAGACGCCCTCCCAGGTAACACCCTTTTGCCGTGCAAGGCCGCATAACTCGGCCAGCCTATTTGTCGTTGAAGCGGTATTCAAGGGAAAGATATAGGCATTCGTTGTCTGTGTTCCATCTGATACTTGAATAGGGTTCGTGCCACCTTTTGCGATGCCAATCATATCTATACAGACTTTGTTCCCATTTACATCAGTCGTGAGGGTGAGAAAATCGGGGCAATAGTTTAGTGCGGGAGGCCACGAGCCAGGACCAGCTTCCTGGGCGCCGGACGCCGTGAACCAGCGAAGACCAAAATATACTGCTGCGATGACGGTGCCTAAGAAGAAGATTGCACCCGCAGTTTCAAGGTAGCTGGAATAGAAATAGTATGTCCCTCCAAAGATGATAACAACACATGCAAACGAATAAAATAGGATTCTTAAGTCCATCTCTACTGATGGATGACGATTTTATAGATACACTACAACCATTTCCTCTAGAAGAAGAACTGTTTGTGGTGGTATAGATAAACCTATATTTAGCGGCCATAGTGGGCCACGGGTGCAGGACCGGCGGCATCGCTGGGGAAGCCAGAGGCACTGTCGCCAAAGCCCAGCTCAATGTAGCCAGTGAAGTAGTTCTCACCGGTGATGGTTCCACCGGCCACGCCGAAGGTAGAAGGGGCCCTGTTGGCGGGCACTACCAGCTGAACCTTGCGGAAGGTACGGGTGGACGACACAACCGTGCGGCCCATGTCACGCAGGATGGCACCACCGCTGGTTGCAAGAGCAGTAGACACCCAGCCGCCACCGTTCGACAGGGTGCTCTGGGCCCAGATCGCCGTGGAGAAGCTGCCACCCAGCGTTCCAGTGTTGGTGCCCGCAGGCTCCCCCGTACGACCATAGATCTTGCTACGCAGATCGCCCAGATTGATGTAGTAGCCAGCCTCGTTGTTGTTCGTCTTGGGGTTAGACAGAAGAGAGGTCATTTGGTATACCCGTTGATTAGAAATAATTTTGGGGGGGAGCCGGAACTTTCGGGAGGTTTTAGAATAGAAGGTCAAAGGTAGAGAAGAATGCCTAGCCCGGGACAAAGTTTATTAGGAACGCCTCCCGATTTCAAACTCCCATTAACAGGGGAAGCCGGACAAAATGGACGCGTCACCTTCAATCAATCCGCGATTGCAGATCCGTACGCAGGCCTTCCCGGGTTTAGTCCCCAGGTAACTGTCGAGCGGGATTTTCAGGCGGACATGCTTCGGGGAAACTGGGAGTCCACGCCGGTAAGTAATGGATTCTTTTCCTCCGCGAACGTTGACCGGATACAGCAACTGATTCGCAAGGGTGTGTATGACCGTAGCGGGAAGAAGGAGTACGTGATTGATAATCAGTCAGCCGATGAGATGAAGATTATCATGCGTGCCATCTATTATCAATATGGTCGGAATATGACAGATGATATTATTGGGCAGATTAATGATTTAAATGACAAGGTTGTTAACTGGTCCGTCCCCCATATCCTTTCTGCCGTGGATATGTACCACTATTATCTGAAGGACATCAGCCAGCTCCCCATTCCTATGGAGCAGCCACAGCATCTGAGCCGTGCGGGGACTCGGAGTCTGCCGATGAATCCGTTCATGTAAGGTTCAAGCGAAGCTTGAACCTTGTATCTAACCCCCGACGTTCGTCGGGGGTTTCATGTAAGCAGCCACAAACGTGGCTGCTTGTCTGCTAGACTGCCCCAGGCAGTCTATCATGTGACCGCGTTGAACCCGAATCCTCTTAAACATTCTCGAACCGTAGGATGTTGTATGGAACCGCGCAAGTAAATGGGCGAGGCCGGCGCCCACCGTCTACCGAAGACCGGATATGCGTTGAAGTGCTGATGGAGGGCTGCGAGTACTTTGCGGTATTTGATGGACACTCAGGCTCGGAAGTCGTAACGCTCTGTAAATCTGAACTTGCAGGAAAGCTCCGGACTGCTCTCGCCGGACCAGGTGTACTTAAACATATTGAACTCGTCAAACAGATTCTTCAGAAGACCTTTATCGAATTCAATAAACATCTTGCAAGTCCGGCCGTACTGAATAGTCTCAATGATTCCGGCTCGACCGCAACGGTTGCTCTTGTGACTCCTACACACATTATTCTAGCCTATCTTGGAGACTCGCCATGTTTTATGCTTGATCCCGCAACAGGCCATATTTTGCTGCGGATGGGAAAGCATGAGCCCTCGGATGCCGTGGAGGTTGCGCGGATTCAGGCTGCGGGTGGGACCGTGGAAGTCGATGAGCACGGCATTCCTCGCGTCGACGGCTCCCTAGCTGTCTCTCGGGCCTTCGGTGACTTTAGTCTGAGTATGACCGGGGGGAAAATGGACATGGCTGCAGATTGGACAAAAATGAAGATTACAGCCCACCCGGATGTGGTGGTGTGGGAGCGACCTGCGCAGGGCATCTTGGCGCTGATGTCCGATGGGCTCGTGGAGGGCGATACGACACTCTTCAAGCCACTGGAAGAGGTCTCTCGTGTTATCTATGACGGGCTTGTGGAGCACTCCAACAACCTGAATGCGACGGCGAAGTACGTGGTACAGAAGCATACAAAGATGCATCCGCGCTACGATGGGGATGACCTATCTCTCATCTTAGTGAATGTGGGAGGGGGTAAGGTTGCGCACAAGGGAGGTAAGATAGTGCAGAAGCCGCCGACCCGCAAACTGAAGGCACGGCGGCGCATTCGGACAGAAAAAACGAATCGGCTCATCAAGATTTTTTCCTGCTAGAAGCGAGTGCCTCAAGCCTACTCGCAACCATGGGGTTAAAGAGGTTTCTCCAAGGAGAGTTAGGATGTAGGAGGATCCTTTACGGTCTAGTAGCGTAGTTGGTAGCGCATGGTGCTTATACTTTCGGGTATACTTATAGCAACGCCGGGTCGTCTTATGACGGCCTGGTCATTTCTATGCCCTTCGGGGTAGAGAAACGCCGGGGTCGCGGGTTCGACTCCCGCCTAGACCACATTCGAACCTCTTGTAGAGATTCAACTGTGTGTGTGTGAAAATACTTATTTACTGAATCCATAGTTTCTTATGGTGAATCCTACGTATAGGCTCCTATGTTTGCTGCCAGATCCTTTCTTCCACTGGCCAAGAGTCCGATAGCTGTGATATTATACGTTATCCCAAAAAAATATATTATATAAAAATAGTTTTTTACTAGCCCTTCATTAAGAGCACCCAAGTGTAAATGTGCAAATAAAACTGCTAGAGCTAACGCTAAGGAGTGGATAATAATACCGATGTTGGAGCGGAACCATGATTCTGTGCTTCTATCTACCTGATATCCTTCATAGGGGCGCATTTATTCTTTGTGGCGATTTATTTTGCCTTTGCCTTTGCCTTCAGAATCTTGACCAGCCGCGACTTGCCCTCCAGCGCCGCCTCGCGCTCCGCGCGCATCTTGGTCCACGCCGCCTCAAAGTCACTGAGATCGGACAGCCACATTGCGGCCGCCGTCGTCGCCTCCAGAGTTGCTAGCGCAGCTTGCGCCACGACCACCGCCTTCTGATGATCCTGGATGGCCGCTGCCTTCACGCGGTCCATACGCAGTCGCAGCAGATAATCATATGCGTCAACGTTCGTTGCGACCTTATCCCCGCTGAGGGCCGGCAGCTCATGAGCAATCATCGCCGCGACAATGTCCTCATCGCTGGCTCGGCGCATGTCAATCGTGCCGTCCAGCACGGCCTGAAGGAAGCGTGCCTTTGCATCCGCCTCCACGGCCTCTGCGCGCAGCCGCTCAATCTCCGCAGCCCGCCGCGCCTCATAGGCAGCGAGCCTCGGCTCATAATATGCCTCCAGAATATCGCCCACGCACCCATACTTGACAATCTTGGAGTCCATGTCAAAGGCCACCATGTTTGTCGTGCGCCACGTCGAGGTCAGCTGGAAGCGCTTCTCAAACTCTACAGGGTTCGCCTTTGCGTCATCGTAGTAGTCCGGGTCCAGCTCCAGATGAAACTTCACATTGATGTGGTCATACAGGTCCTCAAAGTTCTTGAGCACGGGTTTGCCGTCGTCCGTCTTGGATGAATCGGCCTTACCGCTCTGGCTGGACCCCTTAGCCACAGTGCCCGCCACACAAATCTCGTCAAGGAATGCCTTGTAGTCGTGAGTCCAGGTCCCCACCGGCAGCTCTGTAATCGTCACGAGCTTCTTTGCGTCATCAAAGGTGTAGAGGCCCTTCGTAATCCATACACCGTCGGAGACGAGGTGAATCGGCCCCTTGAACCCGAGCCACCAGGGGCGCATGGCGAGATCGGCCAGGGTTGCGCGGCGTCCCTCGAGGCGGTCGCGCAGAAGTCCCACAACCTCCTCGGGATTGTGAGGAGGAATGTTTGTGCTGAAGCCCGTCCCAATGCCGACGCAGCCATTGATGACCAGGAGTGGCACAACGGGGAAGTAGGTCTTGGGCTCCACAAGAAGCCCGTCATCGTCAATGTGCTGAAGAATGCTGGAATCCTCCTTTCTCAGAATCGTGTCGAGAATGCCCTCGAGGTGGGTGTGGATATACCTCGCTGAGGCTGCATCTGCGCCACCCTGGAGACGGGAGCCAAACTGCCCAATGGGGGCGAGCAGATTGATGTTGTTCGCACCCACAAACTGCTGCGCCATGGATGTGATAGCGCCGGTCAGAGATGCCTCGCCGTGATGGTAGGCCGCGTGCTCCGAGACATAGCCTGCGAGCTGGGCCACCCTCACCTCGGTACGCAGGCCACGCTTGAGGCAGCCGAAGATAATCTTGCGCTGGGACGGCTTGAGCCCGTCCATGATAGAGGCGAGAGAGCGGATGTTGTCCGCGTTACTGAAGTGAATGAGCTCATCGTGGATAAAGCGAGAGTAGTCCACTCGGCCACCCTCGCCCACCACCAGCATACGCTGTGGGTCAAACCCGGCCAGCCACTGCTTCCTATCATCCGCCCGCTTCTTGGAGAAGGCGAGAGACATCGTATCGTCCGTCTCGGCGTCCCAGGCGTACTTAATCTCATGGAGATTCTGGAACCACTGCTTGGCCTCCTCATCCGTGCTCGTGCCCAACCCCTTATAATACTTCAGGTGCCAGCCTGCGGTGCTCCCACCCAGCCCCGTCTTCCAGGCCTCAAACTCGGCGGGAGAGTAGAAGCTCAGCTCCTCTTGGCGCCGCTTCGCCTTCAGCAGGGGAGTGGCGAGAGAGCAGATAAATCCCCCTTGCATCAGCGCCGGCCACTCGCTGTGAAACAGATTCATCAGCAGACCCTTGATGTGCGACCCATCCAAATCCTGATCGGCCATCACCATCACGCGCCCATAGCGCAGAGATTTCACATCCTTGTAGACCTTGCCCTGCTCGAGACCCAGAATCTTCTTGATGGCAGTCAGCTCCTCATTCTTGGCGAACTTGTCAGCAGACACGTCGCGCACATTCAGCATCTTACCCTTCAGAGGAAAGACACCCCACTTCTCACGGCCGACAACGGAGAGGCCAGTGATGGCGGACGTCGCAGCTGAATCCCCCTCAGTAAGAATAAGGGTACACTCGGTCGACTTGGCCGTCCCAGCCCAGGCTGCATCCACCAGTTTCGGCATCCCGCGAATGGTGCGCTTCTTGGACCCATCCGTCTTCTTGGCGTCCTTGTTAGCCTTCGCGTCCAGGATGGACATTGCCTCATCGAGGAGCCCGAGCTTCACGAGTTGTGTGACGAGCTTACCCTCTGTCTTGAACACGGAGCCGAACTTGGCCGCGGGCGTGGTGAGCGTCTCCTTCGTCTGTGAATCAAAGGCAGGATTGACAATGGTCGCATTCACAAAGAAGACCACGCAGTCCTTCAGCTGGCCCGGCTTGACGGGCACCTTCTTCTTGGTTGCGAGCTCGCAGAAGTCGCCGATAATCGTGCTGACAACCTTCTCTACGTGCTTGCCCCCCTTCTTCGTATTGATGCCATTCACAAAGGAGACATGGCGCTCATCGGGAACACCGTCCTCCTCAAAGAGCTGCCTGGACAGAACAGCCGCCACCTCCCAGCGATCTCCGCAGCGCTCGTAGGCGATGGGCGCATCGTCCTTCACAAAGAGCTTGGTAAACTTCTCAAAGGTGTTGGTGCCGATGGGCCAGCCGTTACAGGTGACCTTGACCTCCTTACCGGCCATGGCGCCCAACTCCACCACGCGGGTCTTGAGCACCTGGCGCATGTCGTCCAGGTTCAGACCGGGGAAGCGTGCCACATCGGGCTCATATGCGATGCGGACAAACCCCTTTGCCTTATCGGCCTTGACAGAGGCCTTGCCTGCCTTTGACATGTTGTCCGTCCATGTCTGGGAATACTTCTGGCCCTGCTTGGGGCTCCTCGTCTCCACAGTGAACGACTTGCTGAAGATGTTCGTCAGCTTGGCGCCGTAGCCATTCTTACCACCTACAATCTTCTCCTCACCCTTGTCATAGTTGCCACTGGTCAGCAGATGGCCAAAGATGAGCTCAGGTGCCCAGACCTTCTCTGTCGCATGCATCTCAATGGGAATGCCGTCGCCGTCATTCTCTACTGTGATGCGGAAAGCCGCTGCGCTATCCTCCGTAATCGTGACATCAATGTGCTTAATGGGAGTGCGACCGGCCTCCCCACTGCGCACAAGAGCATCCCGCGCATTCACTAGAATCTCGTCAAAGATCTTGTAGAAGCCCGGATTGAAGGCGACGCTGCGACGCACCATCTTGCCCGAAGCCTCATCGAAGACCCACCGCGACTCCTGGTGCGTATCCGTAGAACCCACATACGTATCAGGCAGCTCCAGCACGTGCTCGCGGTGAGAGAGTTTCTTAAAGGCAGCAGCAGTCGACATTTTGTAGCAAGGGTGGGGGTCGACCCTGCGTCCAATTTTATGTCAGGTATTACTAGGGATGAACGAGGAGAACGAGGAGAATGAAGAAAACAATAATGATTATAATGATTTTAGAGGAAATACTCCGTTAATAGCTGCCGTAGCTGATGGAGATATTCGCAGAGTACGAGAACTCATTGCCATATACACCGAGCAAAACGACATTCATGAACAGCTGGAAGAGTCATCTACAAACAATGGATTTACACCACTTCTGTGGGCATGTATGAATTCTGATACAGACATGGTTAGGCTTTTGTTAAAGGCCGGTGCGGACCCTACAAATCCCGGTAGAACCAAGGAGTTGTATGAACGTAAAATAACACCAGCGGGAGTTACAACTGAACGCGAGGATGAAACTGGCTCCATCAATGAGACGATTCTTCGTCTTTTGATAGAGGCGCGCATTAAACGGAATGAGCCGCGGCGCGCGCGCCAGCGGATAGAGGCTGCAGTGCCTCCCTACGGAAAGAACTATTTGAAGCTTCTTCGCAGATATACACGGAAGGGTGGGCGCCGACGCCCGAAGCGTAGAGGTGTAAGAAAAACTCGGTAGTACAGATAGGAATGCGCACTGGAAAAGAGTGTATAAATTATATTAACTCAACTGTTTGGGCTACACTGCGCAAATCGCCAATCCATAATATTGGCGTATTTGCAATCCGAGATATTCCGAAGGGAACGCGAATCACTGACAATGAGTCCTATAAGGCAAGACATACTCCTAATACATTGAGTCGGGATGAACTTGATATGATTCATCCAGAGATTCGTAAACTCATCTTGGATCGTACTACCTATTCTATTTCGCATTCGACCGAGTTTCCATTTTATTCGCCTAACTGTGATGCAGTGCTCCAGGCTTGGATGAATCATTCAGATAAACCAAACACTACAGGAACGGAAACACTGCGTCATATTAAGAAGGGGGAGGAACTAACAGAGAACTATAATACTCTTGCTAATGGGGCGATTCACCCTGTATCATTCAAGCATTTTAGATTTTTACATAAGAATGCGCGAAAAACTCGGCGCGCCCACTAACACTTCTTCCGCGTATTGGAATGGTCCGAGCATGAGCGGTAAAACGCATCGGGTAAATCGTCATAAATAACTGTATGCTTCCTGTTAACCTGGCTGTGGCTACCTGCCTTAAAAATATTGAATCCGATTCCAGCAAGCCCCTGCGCGTTTTTCTTATAGTAGATTTTTTTGCGGATATTCATCTCTCCGTTACGGAGACGAAACCAGCGCCCACGCGGTGCAGAAATAATGGCACCCTTCTTATCTTTATATTTTGTTAGCATCTCTAAAAACAGGGGATTTAGCCAATCATCATCATCTAGGCGAACGGTAGAATAGTTCGTTTTTCTGCGGAGCCTTGAGCTAATATCATCATTCATTTCTTTAAAGCCTTTCACATATAGAATGAGAATATTCTCTTTTGCGTAGCCATCTAGTTTCTTCTTGTACTCTTCAGGTAAATAGATACTTGCGTAGATAAGCCATGTATAGTCCTTATAGGTTTGCGCCAAGATTGAGGGGTAAGTTGCCTTATCAAAGAGAGCAAACTTTGCGCGCAGTCGACTTGGGCTAAACAAGATATTTTTTACATTTTCTTTCGAATGTTTGCGTGTAACTTGAAACCCTTTATGGCTTGTATCTAAAATACTCATACGTGTGAGTATATAGTGGTGCATATCCTTATCCATTAATAAGTACTAAGAAAATCTCATGCTTTAACAAGCACCAATAGTTTATCATTATCCCATCCAGGCGACCACCGGTCCTTGTGCTCACACACCACGAAATACGCGGCCGAACACTCGTGGAGAATGGCGCCCAGCTGCGAGCTATACTCTTCCTCGGGTGTGGCTCGAAAGATATCTTCAATAATGAGACATCCACCCTGCGTTAACAGGGGAAACGCCTCCTTAATAATCCTGATTTGATGGCCATGCTCGTGACTGCTATCATCGATAATCACATCATACAGGCCGCCCGGGTTCGACTTTTTCAGGGCCCTCGCCACATCCCCATCAACCCCAACATCCATGAGGTTGAACTTCATTCCCTGGGAACCTACCAGCTCTTGTGCGCCCTTCAAAAAGTTCTCATCGCGGTCAAACATGTGAATCGTGGTTTCAGGATGCTTGAAGTACATCTCCCAGAGAAGGGCCGAGTGGCCACCGGCAACTCCAATCTCGGCAAACTGGATGGCCCGGCCCTTGAGGGGCGCAAAGAGCATCGTGTAGACGGCCGTATAAGCGTGGCGATGGCGGGGAGATGCGCTTACCACAGGGCTCTTGTCTGTCCCAGCGATGTTCCCGAGAAAACAGAGTTCTGTTTGGGCTGCGGAAGAATCAATCACGAGCCGCTGAATCATTTCTGTAGGAAACCTCGAGTACTCTTTAATATGCCGATAGTGAGTAGGAATGCGTATAACACGAAAGGCCCACGGCGGATTCATTCCAAGTGTCATGGGGGGAGTAGTTCGTTTAGGCCCCAGCCTCATGGCCGCCGGGATGGCCCAGGGGTCCAAGCTCTTGGCTCGTAAGGGAAGCCGGAGACGTCACACACGAGGTGCCAGACGCAGCAGTCGCCAGCGCAGTCGCCGCCGAACCTCCCGGCGTTAATTTACCTAAAGGTCTTTTCAGGATAGACCTATAGAAATGTCAGCAGCCAAGCCAAACGCGAACGGCAACCTCTTTGAAATCAAGACGGTTCAGGCAGGTGCTTTTCGCACACTTATTGAGGCACTGAAGGAGATTCTGACGGAGGCAAATCTCGAGTTTGACTCTCAGGGTATCAAGGTGATGGCCGTCGATGAGACTCACACGGTGTTGGTCTACCTTCGACTGATGTCTGACCGCTTTGAGACCTATTATTGCCCTGCAAAGCATGTTCTGGGTGTGAACATGATCTACTTTTTCAAGCTGATTAAGACCATGGGGAACAATGATAATCTGACCCTGTATCTGCCTGCGTCTAATCCGAACAAGCTGGGGATTCGTATGGAGAACTCGGAGAAGTCTACAGTGACAAACTATTTCCTGAAGCTCTTTGACACGGATGTGGAGGACATCCAGATCCCGAGCCTGAACTTCACCAGCATCATCCACATGCCGAGTCTGGACCTCCAGAAGATTTGCAGGGATATGAATGCGCTGGGGGAGAAGCTCGATGTAGAGATAACGTCTTCGGGGTCGGACCTCATTTTCAAGTGTATGGGCGATTTTGCCGAGCAGGAGACCATCATTTCGGAGAATGATAACTCTAACATGAAGGTTCACAAGTCTGCGGGATCCACAGCAGAGATTGTTCAGGGTATCTTTCAGCTGAAGCATCTTGTGCTGTTCACGAAGTGTACGAGCCTGTGCCCGAGCATTGAGCTGTATCTGAAGAATGATTTTCCCCTCATTCTGCGCTACACGGTGGCGAATCTGGGTGAGGTGAAACTGGTGCTGGCCCCTGAAGAAC
>Ga0214921_10003951_pt1 | contig 22293 bp, 14 predicted proteins | sample LL1505_MetaG_FD_177992 | JGI IMG/M metagenome (GOLD analysis project Ga0214921, IMG submission 177992) | Freshwater microbial communities from Lake Lanier, Atlanta, Georgia, United States - LL-1505 | ecosystem: Environmental > Aquatic > Freshwater > Lake | place: USA: Georgia | collected... | reverse complement strand
AGATCTTAATATTGGAGTATTATGCTCCTTGATTCAAGCTGGAGCTTTAACTGGATTTAAACAATCTAGAAGTAAAATAGTACTAGAAGCCCAACTTTGGAATATATTAACAGCAAAAGAAAAGAAGTATGCAATTTCATTTGCAGAGCAATTTGATTATGATCTTATTAGAATTATTAAACATTTAAATACATTTACTGATGAAAAAAATAAAGTTATAATTAAGAGTTCTAGATTAGATACAATTAAATCTAAATATGAACCTTACCTTAAAATCTACAATCAAAATAGTAAAAGTGAAAGTTTCGCTAATTGGTATTATGAAAAGAGACTTTTAGGTTATACTTACGAAAGAACATTAAAAGATATTTTTCACGAAAAGAGAGAAGACTTATTGAGTATTAACGAAATACTTGATTCACCAGTTAATACAAAAATAGCATTGGTCGGAGAGATAACAGATGTATACTCTGGAACATCAAAGAATGAAAAGAAAACAAAATACTTAAGACTTAAAGTATCCGATGAAACTGGAGATATTACTGTATTATTATTTAACGATAAGATAGAAAATTGTAAAACTCTTAATGGTAATAAAAATCCAGATGAAAAGAATATTGTAATAGTTAAGGGCATCAAAAAAGAAGATTGTATATTTGCTGATTTAGTGGCAATTCAAGATCATGAAATATATATGAAATTAAGCGAAATTAAAAAGATTTGACATTTTATTAAACATAATATATTATCACTATATGATATCATTCTACAAACCTAATAGTAAAAATACTGGAACTGCTTGCAGCTTTACAGTAAACTCAAAAGATGCTTCAATTTGGAGTTCATTAATTAAACAGTCTTCTTGGAATGAAGCCAAGAAAATTGGTTCATTTTCTGAAAATCAAAATAACCCAAATAAAAGTGTTAAAATTAAATTTTCTCTAACAGAAGCCGCTGGCCTTTTAGATGCTCTAGAAAGAAATAGTGAATTTTCAGCATACCATACATCAGAAAAACAATCCACACAAATTAAATTATCTCCTTATCTTCGAGATGATAAGCAAGTTGGATTCTCTTATATGGTATCTAAAACAGATAAGCAAAATAGTGAAAATAAACAGTCATATCTAATTGGTTTTTATTTTAATGAAGCACGTTTATTGAAACAGTTTTTATCTTACGCATTGGATTCTGTATTTGAATCTCAAAGAATAGAAACAATTAAAAAACTTAAAAATTCTAAAAAAGATAATGACGAAGATCAAAATGATACCAAAGTTGATAATGATGGCGAGCTTTGGTAATGTCTAGAAAAAAGAAATTTTTATATCATTCTGATTTTGCTTTAGCTAAAACTGGCTTTGGCAGAGTATCGAAATCTCTTTTAACTTACTTATATAAAACTGGTAAATATGATATCGTACATTATTGCTGTGGTATGCAAGAAGGTAATGCTGATCTATCAAAAACACCTTGGAAATCTTTAGGAACATTACCAAATTCTCAAGCCGAAATAGAGCAGCTAAACAAAGATCCTAATCAAGCTAGAATGGCTAGTTATGGATCTTATTATATAGATAAAATTATTGAAACTGAAAAACCAGATGTTTATGTTGCTGCTCAAGATATTTGGGGAGTAGATTATAGCATAGCAAAACCTTGGTTTAGCAAAATTAAATCAGCGATTTGGACAACTCTTGACTCTTTGCCAATATTACCATCAGCAGTTTCATGCGCTTCAAAATTAAAAAACTACTGGATTTGGAGCGATTTTGCTACAAAAGCCTTACATGATTTAGGTCATAAAGATGTAAAAACGATGCATGGTCCAATTGATATAAATAATTTTTATAGATTATCTGAGGATGAAAGAAAAAATTTAAGAATTAAAAATAATATTAATCTAAACGCTTTTATTATTGGTTTTGTTTTTAGAAATCAATTAAGGAAAAGTGTTCCAAATCTATTAGAAGGTTACGCCATGTGGAAGGCAAGAAATCCAGAAGTTAAAAATACTTATTTCCTTTTACACACTCATTGGGGTGAAGGATGGAATATTTATAAATTAGCAGAGGAATATAATATACCAAAACAAGAAATATTAACAACCTACGTTTGCAGAACTTGTGGTAATTATGAAATAAAAAATTTTACTGGACAAGAGCTTAATTGCAAATTTTGTAAAGCTGAAAAATCTCAAATAACTACTAATGTAGGAATTGGAATTAGTGAAAAGCAACTTAATGAAGTTTATAATTTAATGGATGTATATTGCCATCCATTTACAAGTGGTGGACAAGAAATACCAATTCAAGAAGCCAAATTGACAGAACTTATTACTTTAGTTACAAATTATAGTTGTGGAGAAGAAATGTGTCTAGAGGAAGCTAATTCGCTACCTTTAGATTGGGCAGAATATAGAGAACATGGTACAGAATTTAGGAAGGCTTCAACTTTACCAAGTTCTATAGCTAAACAATTACAAAAAGTATGGAAAATGCCGATAGAAAAAAGAAGAGAAATAGGCAAACAAGCGAGAGAATGGACAATAGATAATTATTCATCCGAAGTCATTGGTGAAAAATTTGAAGAATTTATAGATTCAGCGGATTTTGCTGATTATAGTGATATATCAGTACAGCCAGAACAGCAAGATCCTTTATGCAAAATTCCACTAATACAAGATAATTCTGAATGGTTAAAAGCTTTATATGCTAAAATCTTAAAAAGACCAGAAGTAGATGAAAATGATGATGGCCATAAATATTGGATGCAAGAATTATCAAAAGGACAAAAGCGAGAAGATATTGAAAATTACTTTAGACAAGTAGCTTGGCAAGAAAATCAAAAGAATAAAAAAATAGAGTTCAAAGATCTTTTAGATAAAGATGATGATGGCAAAAGAATTTTGTATGTTATACCAGAAGATGAATCTGATGTATTTATTAGTACTAGTTTATTTCCATCAATTAAAAGATTATATCCAGATCATAATTTATATGTTGCTACTAAAAATGAATATTTTGATATTTTAGATGGCAATAATAATGTTCATAAAGTTATACCTTTCGTTCCTCAAATGGAAAATCAGATATGGTGTGAAGGTAATAAAGATTTCAAAGGCTATTTTGAAATTGCATTTTTACCTTATTTTGGAACACAAAAAATATTAAATTATCTTCATAATGGAAAAGATAAAATTGAATTTGATATAAAGAATTTTTAATATATATATGCATGTTTTAGAAGCATTCGCTACATCTTCTGGTTTAAAAATATCAAAGCCATATATTTATGATAAATATTATCCTTTAAATTTTGAAAAATATATAATAATTGAAACAAATGATGCGAAATATCAATCTAGAAACTATGATTATTGGCAAGAAGTAATAAATTTAATTCTACCCAAATTAAGAGAAAACAATATAAATATTTTACAATTTTGTGGGCAAAATGATCCTAGATTAATCAATACTTATACTATAGTTGGCTGTACTATTAACCAAAAAGCATATTTAATTAAAAACTCGATAGTTTATATAGGATCTAACTCACTTGGTTTACAATTAGCTTCAAATTATAACAAAAAAATTGTAGGTTTATATGGTAATATTTACGCATCTCAAAATAAACCTTATTGGAGTAAAGAAGAAGATTTAACATTAATTCAAGCTTTTGATGAAAAATCAAAACCATCATATGCTCCTCAAGAAAATCCAAAAGTTATAAATAATATAAAACCAGATGTTTTAGCTAGAGCAATTTTAAATAATTTAAATATAAATTATAATATTAAAACTAAATTTTCTTCTATAGGTTTTGGATATATGAATAAAACAATAGAACTTGTACCAAATATGGTAGTTAATCCATCTTCTTTTGGCGCACCAAGTATCATCGTAAGAATGGACATCGAATTTAATGAAAACGCTTTACAAGCTCAATTGACACAAAGTAAATGCTTGATTATAACAAATAAAGTTATTTCAGAAAATTTAATAAAAAATTATAAATCAAACATTACTCAAATAGTTTATAAAATTGAAAAAGAAAATAATCCTTCATTTGTGAGTTTTCTTAAAAGTGAAAATATTAGTTTTGTATTAATTTCAGATTTATCAGAAGAAGAAATAAATAATATTAAAATTAATTATATGGATTTAGGTTTAATATTAAAATTAAATCATAAAAATAAAAATGATTATGATTATAAAAATATAAAATACTATAAAAGTAATCATTTCATATTAAGCAACAACAAATTATACATGAGTGAAGCTGCGGTGGAAAAAGATTTACCAATCAAAGATTTTGATCAAAACACTCAAGAAATTATAGATACTGATAAATTTTGGAAATACGCAGATAATTATGCTTTTTTAGTTGACTAGTTTATATAAATAGACTATCATTACTAATAATGAGTCCAAAAATTAAACAACAAGATCAAACAGCTTCAATTGGAAGCTCTGCGCTTTTCGATACCAATATTGCACAGCAATTAAATGAACCATTATTAGAAGTTGTTCCTCCAAAGCTTATCACTAGAAATAAATATGGTCTAATTGAAGATAAAAATACTAACTATACATATAATGACGATGGAACTATTAATTGGCGCAAAATGGTTAAGCAAGAATATCTTGTACCAAATAGACAAAAAACTCAAGAGACAGATGTATCTAAATTAGAAGATAAGGATCTACTTATTCTTTTGGGTGGTATTAAAGAACTTGCCCAAATTAGAGGTTATACTAGTGTTGAATATAAAGTAGTTGCTGCCAGTGAAAATTATTTCGCTACATCTTGTAAAATTACATGGATTCCTAATTATGAAACCAACGAAAGAGTTATTGAATTTGAAGCACTTGCAGATGCTACTTTAAATAATACAAAGAGTTTTGCTAGATATTTTTTAGCTGCAATCGCAGAAAATAGAGCATTCGTAAGATGTGTTCGTAATTTCTTGAAGATTAATATCGTCTCCCAAGAAGAATTGGGAGATGCTAAACTTCTTGAAGAAGCAGTAGCCTCAAATGAGAATCCAACTTCTCCACAAGTTCTACTAGAGAAAGTAATGAAAGACAAAGGCGTTTCTTTTGATTATCTTAAAGAAAAATTAATTAAAGAAAAATTTGAAGGCGCAGAGAATCTTAGCACCGTTCAAGATATACCTAAATCAAAGATATTTGAATTAATTGATAGAATTAAAAAAATTAAAAAATAAAATTATTTACGCAAACCAAATTCCACTAGCTCCAGAGAAACCAAAAACGAAATTTCTATTGCCTGAATTATTTATAGAAATAGATGTATTGAGTGCAAAAAGATTTCCATTACTTTCATTGAATCTGTCATTACCACTTGGATATATTAAAATTGTTTGAGAAGATCTATTCCTAACTTCGATTTCTGCTCCATTTAAACCAAGTGGAAGAATTAATGATCCATTTGCTATTGCTCCAGTAACAATAACTTTATCTGAATTTACTATTGTTGCTGTAGTTTGACTTGAAGCATTTGGCGCATTATAAGTCCTTATGCTTCTTAAAAATTTTCCAGTGACTGCTATTGTATTATTATAATCTTTACCAAGAATTGCATTTCCACTTAAATTTAAATTTCCAGAAAGCACATTTATATTATAACCATTAGCTAAAGTTAAATTACCACTATTAACTGCATTTAAAACAAAAGCATCTGCGGATGTTGTTAAGTCTACGCCATTACTTGTAATATAAACTGGTTCATTAATTATTTGATTTAAAAACATTAAATTATTTGCAGCATTTCTATTTTTTGGATTACCTACGTCAGTGAATATATAATTTTGAGTTATTCCAGTTGGAAGACTTCCATAATTAATAGTAGCAACAGAAGAAGATGCGCCATAAGTGCTTCCATTTGCAAAATCATTATTATAATAATCAATTAAATTTTTATCAAAATTTGTTGAAGTACGAGCTACAAAATATCCACTTTTTACTATTCCTCCACCGACAGTATTTGTAAAACCTTCTTGAGTTGTAAAAATATTACCATTTTGAAATGCTTCTCTTAATTGTATACCACTTGCAGCTAATTTACTTATAAAATTAGTATATGGACTTGAATATTGAAGATTCATAATATTATTTAAATTAGTTTCAGTTAAATATCCAGTTTTAGAAATAGAATTTGTAAAAAATAAATAAACACTTCCCATATTGACTGGTACATTTTGTAATATAAGTTTACCATTTCCATTTAAATCTATATTTCCATTAGTGACATTAGTAAAATCTAAAGATGATTTTTGATTTTGAAATTTCCCGAGAAGATAACCATCTGTTCTACCATATTCTGGTGAAGCTAATGTTGTTTGAGAAGTATATTTTCCATTTCCATTTTTAATTTTTGCATCAACTGCAAAGAAAAATTTATCTATAACTTTATTTCCTAGTATTGATCTAAGTTGAGCTGAACTATAACCAGTATTTATAATATAATCTCCTTTAGTTGCAACTGGTTCATAATATTGTGTATCAATAAAAGTTTTATCGCTCCAATTTCCAGTGCCTAATCTAACTCTAAAAATAAGATCTGAAGCTTTAAGAATTTTTATTGGAGGAGCTAAATTTTCTATTGACCATTCATATTCTATTTCGTTATCATGAATTAAATTATAATTATTTAAATCTGCATATGTTTTACTATCGCTAGATGTTTGATATGATAAATTATTTAATCGCAATAAATTTGTATATTCGCTTGCATAAATTGAGCTATAGTAAAAACTTCCATTTGTAGAAGTATTAGAATAATAATTTTTTTCATTAACTCCATAAACTTTAAAGTAATAGGTTGTATTATTTATTGTTGGAATAATTATACCACTACTATATGGATCAACGACAGGTAAATCATCTATAAGATAACTTCCAGATGGAACTGATACAGTCGTACCATTTGAATCAACATATTGTGGTTCATAATCTTGGCTATTAAAATTAGTTCCACTTTTCATATACACTTTCCAACTAGATGTTTGATGACTTCCTGTATCCGTTGGCTTACCTATTGTATATTGTATATATATATTTCCAGTTAAAGCTAAACTTAAAGACGTTGGATAACTTGCATCGTTATATACTGTTGGAGTTAAAACTGGAGAATCAGTAAATGTAATCCCAGATTCTACAAATAAATATTTACTTGGGTTATATTCCGTCGCACTTATACTAAATCTATTTGGATCTATTTCATTTATTGATATTACTCTATATAATTCAGTTTCTGTATTTAATCCATAACCAATTCCAGTTGTTTGACATGTCCAAATTGCTCCAGTTAATAAATTATAATTAGTAGTATCAAATGCTTTATTACAATTTATTTTAGTTAATATTTTATCTCCATTATAACCTAATACTGGTTGCAAATAAGAAGAGTTTAAATTGAAATATCCAGATTGAATATCACTTTTATCATATCCAGTAAGAAAATCATTATAAGTGCTTCCTGTTACTCTATACCTTGGGGTAAGAATTTCTAATTTATAAGTTTGATTTGGAAAATTACCACTGAAATACCCACTTATATTTGAAAACTCTTCATCTAAAATAAAATTATGTACTCCACCTACGCCAGTGCTTATATTTAAAATTCTACCACCTAAACGATTTAAAATTCTATTAGAGTCTTGTATTTTTATTACATCTCCTGGTTTTAGATATAAAGAATCATAACCTGCAACAAAATCTACAATTTCTGTTTCTAATTGCTCACTAGCTAATGCCCATTTTCCAAGTCTATAAGCTTGACCACGGCTTGTACATCCAAATGCCCCTAATTCAATTTTTCTAATTCCATATTTTCTAATACCATCTGGATCTTCTACATGCTCTACTACTGGTTTATAAAAATTATTACTATCATTGAATCTAACTACAGCAACAGTATTTCTAGTTTTTTTACTGCTACTTCCATAACTAAAATCGCCATTTTCGACATTAGAATTAGTAAAAAGAATTATTGGATTCTTTGGCGCATCAGCTATTGCAAAGATTGATCCATTTGCATAATATGACATTCCTCTGAATATACTAGTAAAATCATTTAGCATACTATAAGCATCAGAAAAATCATTAATTATAGCATTACAAGTAAATCTTGGCTCTTTTTCGCCATACCCATCATCAACAATTGTATCGCAATATTGAGCAATTTGATATAAACTCCATTTATCAACTTGTGTATTTTTTATATATTTTCCTAGACCATATCTTTTATTTGTTAAAAGATCATAATAACACCACGCGGGATTATCGGTCCAATAAAGCCCAACTCCAGAAGGATGATAAACATCTGAAAATCTTCCGTCCCAATCTCCAGCGTATGTTTTTTTAATTGGATTATAATTACTTGGAATTTTTATTTTTAATAGTTGAACATCATATGATCTATCTGGAGCACTTGAAAAATATTCAGAAGTAAATAAACTTTTAAAAATTGCACATTTTGGATATATATATTCTTCTTGAAAAACTTCTGTTAAAGCATGTACACTAATAGAGTTTCTAGAATTTAAAGTTGTAGATTCTACAGTGGTTCTTTGTATTTCTATTCTCCATCCTAAATGAGATGTATCATTTGAATTATAATAATTAGATAATTGAAACTCGTGCTTCTCTATCATTCCACTTGAAATTTTACCTTTAGTTAGAACATATTTAGTTAAATCTGGTACAGAAATAATTCCATTTTTTGTTATTTTAGATACAGATATAGTATAACTAATCTCTGCATCTTTTGTGTCTCCAGCTGAGGTAGACATTTTTACTCTAACACCACAACCCAAATCATAAGTTACTCTGTCTACATTTGGATCATTTTGTTGAAAAAATAAACTTTCAATTTTCATCGAAACAATTAAATTATTTATATTTGTAGTTCTAAAATCATAGATTTTTTTGAAATCATTACCGTATCTTAAAATATCTCCAACTGTTCTTGTTCTAGATGCTTGTGGGGTAGAAGAACCATTTATTTTACTATTTAATCCAGCCGCAGTTGTTTGAGTTCCATAATCTGCTTTAAAATTTATATCTGCAAAATTATATTGTCCAGCAGAATTTAATAATGGAACGCTTTTCCAATAAACAGATCTTAATGATGGTTGAGCTTCAGATTCAGCAGGATAAGGAGTAAAATTATAATCAGTCCACCCAATATTTCCTACAGTTCCTATATAGTTATATTTTCCAGACACTAAACCCTGTATTGGTCCTTCTGAAATTAAATCAGTTATTTCTGTTTCTGTTCTTGATAATTTTTTGATTGCTCCTCCATCTGTATATAAACCTTCGTCAGCTTCTAGTGGAGTATGAGGATTTGGAGGCGCTCCAGGACTACAACTCGAACCTCCTCCTCCTCCTGCTCCTCGAATTATTTTAGGATATATTTTTTTTATTTCTGTAGACATTATGTAGTCCTTGTTGAATCATTATTTACGTAATTAGTATTAAATGTAGCGCTAATACTTTTTGATCCGACTAATACTCTTCCATAACCAATTGGAATTGGACCACCTTCTCCATTAACATTAGTTGGTCCATCAAAAAGATAAGCTTTATTTCCTCCACCTTTACTTTGAGTATTAGCTGAAGCAAATTCTGGAGCAACAAAAGGCGGAGGAGATGATAAAAGTGATAAAAAGCCAGCTGCAGCTAATCCAATACCAGCTACAACTAAACTTGCTGCAAGTGTAAATCCAATAACTCCAGTTAAAGCTAATCCGACTCCAGTAAAAGCTAAAGCTACCCCGACAACAACTGCAAAAACTGCAAAAAAACTGGACGAGCCTTCTAATACTGGAACAATGTCAATACTTTTTAAATCATCATCTTTATAAATAGTAGATAAATTTGAATATATAACTTTTTCAAAATCATTTTTTAAATCTTTTTCTTCTTTAAATACTTTAAAATCTTTTTTATTTATTAATACTCTATATTTTATATTTTCTTTATCTAATTCATATAGGTTCTTATATAAAGAGTTAGTATTAGCTTCTATTGCCCTTATTGCTTCGCCTACGCTATTTACGGCTAAATTCCATTTATTTTTTTTTATTTTTTCTCCTAATATTCCATGTAATTCTATTTCAACCATAATTAAACCTCCTGAGATGTAGCAGGAAATCCTCCAAATGGTAGTTCTCCATTTGTGCCATATCTCTTTCTACATCCTTTTAATCTTTTAGAACAAAGATCTGCAATCCAATGATTACTATTAAATGGTGAATAAGTATTACCATTAGTTTTAGAAACAAAATAATATTTAATATCATTTATAACCACATAAACAAATTGACCTTTTGAATAAGAAACGACGGGTGTTTTTGACCAAATGACAGGACTTCCAGCAGTGATAGCTGTTCCGTTTAATAAATCTCTTATATTTTCATCTTTATCTGTTGCGATAGGATTTCCAGAATTTTTTTGAGAAGAAGAATAAACATTATTTCCATATTCACATCCATCTCCTCTGTAATCTAAAGAGCAAGATTCGCTATACATTGTTCTAAGAGGTAATTTTAAATTTTCTAAATCTATAATTGAACTTAATTCATATTGTATAATTTCTTTATTTTCTTTTAATTTTCTATCTATATAAAAAATATCATCTGGTAGAGCTGCGTAATTATCTGGATCTATAATAAAATTATCATCATTTATAATTCCTCCATAACTTTTAAAATTAACTGCATCAAGATATTTTAAAAAAGTTCTTTTTCTTGTTACCTCTAATCCAATAATATCTCCGATTGATCTGATTGTATTTTTAATTTTTGTAAAGAAAAAATTATAATTTGCATTTTGTATTTGATTTGTTAATGTTAATTTTGGTTTTGGAAGAGTTCCTCTAGATGCGATTTCTACTCCATCTAACATAATTGGAAATGGAATATATCTTTTATTTTGCCAAATTATTTGGCCGAATAAACTTGAAGATTCTGACGTTGAATTAGAACTTGAATTTTCTACATTAATATTAAGATTATGAAATCTTAAGACTCCTACTGGATCATCTGTAGTTGATGAATCATAACCATTTCCATTATTATAAGGTGGAGTTAAATTATTTTTAAAACTTAATTCTGCAAGATCTATATCATCTCTATTAATACCAAAAGTTCTAAAATCTAATTCATAAAAAGTTACTAAACTGCTTGGATTAAATGATGAAGCCTCTGAACTAATTTTGCTAGATCCAGCAATAATATTATTATTAATGCTCATATATTTGAAGTTTCAGAAATTTTTATTGATATATTATAATTATCATAAAAATTATATGATATATTCCATTCTTCACAAACGAATCTTTTTGGATATGATTGAGAATTGTCAAAATTATATGGAAATGGTGCATCACAAAAAAATGAATCACTAGCTTTTCTTTTATGCAAAAAATGAGCAATTGCACGGGTCTCGTTTTTATTTCTACCTTCTAGTAATAAATCAAATTTTAAAAGATTATTATTAACTCCATCTGGAGTTCTTTGTTCGTAACCATTTCCAAATTTTATAACATTTACAGCAGGTTTTATTTGCAATTGAGATGAATAACTTGGCTTCCAAAAAAATTCTGGTTTTGCTAAACCACTATAACTTCTATATCCTCCCCAATAATTATTACCAGTACTTAAGGATGGTAAATTACCAGAATTATTGTCTGTTAAACTATAATAATAATTATTACCAGTTACTACAATATCATTTTTAGTATATGATATACCACTATTATAGCTACTTACATTATATAAAGATAGATCAGCCATTTTTACCTTACACCTTTAGTATTATTACACTTAATATAGTGTAATTATTGTACAATGTTAGGTAGAATTTCTAAAGAAGAGCAGCGACTTTTTATAAACTCTAAACAAGTTTTAGGTATTCAAAATTTAAATGTTAATTATAATTTACCTATAGATGAAGTTAAAAGTTTAGGTATGCAAACTGTTGTTTTTAGTAACACTAGGCCAGTAACGGCAGAAATAACAGTAAATAAACTAATGATAGATCAAGATAATTTTCTTCCATTCACTGGAGATATTCTCTTTAGTGGATATGTAGAGTATAAAGATAAATATTTTGCTTTTAACTCTGGAATATTAAATAATTATTCTCTTTCTTGTGGAGTAGGTGAAATACCATCTTTAAGTGTTGCTTTAACTGTTTTAGGTGATTTTGGTGGAAATATACCTAAAAGTTCTTCTACCCTTGCGCAAAATGACATTAAAATAATGGACTATGCTGATATTGAAGTCAGCCTTAATGATTTCAACATTAATCGTTTGCAAAATTTCCAAATAACAATTGATACAAATAGAAATATATTATATAACTTAAATAGTGCTTATCCATTTCAAATCATCTCAAATCCACCAGTAGTTACTAATATAGATTTTGGAATGAAAATAGATAATTATCAAATTAAAAATATCAGAGATCTTTTATGCACATACCAAGTAACTGGAGTTAATATTACTTTTAAGAATTATTGTGACCCAGCTGGAAGTTCAATTTTATCATTTAATTATGATCAAGCTATTTTTTTAGGAGAAGCATATCAAGCTTCCGTCAATGAATCTGCAATAGTTAATTTAAAATACAAAGCATTCAGTACGCCAACATTATCAAAACCAATACCAGCTCAAATTTCAAATTCAGATGCTAGAAATTTAACTAATAATATTAGCTTTTAATTTTAAAATAAATTTTATATAAAAAACAAGCAAAAAGATGGGTTGCTAATCCACAAAATGGAAAAGAAAAAATCCAAAGTGTGCAATAAAGTGGGTTATAAAATAAAGCAGTAAAAATTCCCATCCAAAAACTAGAGCATTCTGGACATAACAATGGTCGTCTAACGTATGGGATCTTAGCAATAAAATTTCTTATGGGTGCGAATATATCAGAAAAACTCCAAACAAAACTAACACTTAAACTTAATATTATATAAGTAAGAAGTTCAAAAAATATCATAGAAAGAATACGTTAACATATTCATCATCAATTTTTGAAGTTGAAAATGCTCTATAATTTGCTCTTTCTTGAATAAGACGATTTTGAAAAGCTTGCCATTCTGAAATTTTAACTTTTTCTACAACTCCAGCATATGGTTTTACAATGTATCTTTTAGTTATTTCATCCAAAGAAATTAATGTATTATTTTTTTGAATAAAATTATTTAAGAAATCTAAGCATTTTAGTTTATTATTATTAACATATGCTTCTACTTTTCCTCTGCAAGAGCAATTAGGATTTGTGCTAAAGCTTTGTATATCAGCGTAAATTTCTGGCGCAAAAGCTTGAAATTCAGTTTTAAACTGTTCATTCGGAATAAGTTCTAAAAATACTTTAGAAATAAAAGGATAATTTACATCTATGTTCATATATATATTATATAATAGAACATTAAAATTTCTAAATTTTATAGTGTAAACTATCTATATGGATAGCATTTCCTTTAAACATGTACCAGTAAGGGTAGGTATGGGTCTTAATAGTCTAAAATATCTTGTAGCTACAAGTGTCGATGTTAATACAACTAATTCAATAAATCAAGTTAAATCTTTAGGCTACTATAATTCTTATCCATTGCAATTTCCTAGTAATTTTGTAACTAATAATATATCAATACAATACGCTATGCAAAGCGGTGACCCAATAAAACCAATAATAGATAATATAAAAACTACTCAAAATAATGATGCTTCTGGATTTTATTTGGACGTAGGTGGGCTTACTTTTTCGGGTATATATTTAGAAAATTTTTCTTTTAGCATAAATCCTAATACGCCTGTTTCTGCACAAGCTACGTTTGTGAGTTATTCTCCAGTAACTGGTCAATTTGGAAGAGATTCAGATCAATCTGATGATAGAATTAACGGAATTATTAGTGCTAATTTTTTATATGGACATAAAGCAAATGTTTCAATATCTACCGCACAAGAAGATCTTTCTAATTATTTTGGATTAAGTTATAATTTTAAAGCAGATTACTTACCAGTTAATACTATTGGTTCAAATTACCCAAAAGTTATAAAATTAAATGGTGCCCAAGAAGATTTAGAAATAACAGAAAATCTTTACAGAAGAGTATATTATACTGGTGATACTAGATCAATCACATTAAATATTTCTGGATTATGTTATAATACTTCTCAATATTCTTTATCTATAGATAGAGCTCAATCTGTATCTTCAAATATGAATTCTCAAAATAACGGAGTCGTAACAGCTTTAAGAAAGTTTACGAAATACTATTAATGTTTTATTCTTATAAAAATTTTCCAATTACAATAGAAAGTTATAACGCAACTGGAGCGAAAAATTCTTCTTTTGCAGATTATAGTTTTGTAGCTCAAAACATTGGGTTAAATATAGAACCAAATGCAGATTTTACTTTTCCTATTAATGGCAAAAAACCTTATAGAGGATTCAACAAACAAGGATTAATATCAACAATTCAAATAGACTTTATAAGCCAAGTACCATATGATAAAATATTTTTTAATAATATATTTCTAGAAAGTGGAATTAAACATAATTTTAAAATAAATTGTGGAGATAGCGTTTTTGTTAGTGGGTATTTAAAATCATTTACTTCCTCAATATCCCCTAATAATCTAGTACAAAATCAAGCTCAATTTATCTTTTTTTCTACTGGAAGTGGAATAAATGGATTTACTGGTTCAAATGGAACAACAACTTATCCAGTAAATTCAAATTCAAGTAGTTTTTATGCACATGGAGCCAATACTTTGATAGCTTTTAATGATGCTTATAATGAATATAGCAAACACGAAGTTCAAAAAGTAGATTTTAGTTATAATGCAAATATCCAACCAATATATGATATTAATACAATTTATCCATCTAGAGTTGCTTTTAATAAAGAAGAAATAGAACTAAATGTTGAGTTGGATAGTTATGGACTTGGTATAAGGAATATAAATAATATAATAGATGGCACAAAAATCGTTTATACTGGCTACCAAGGGTCTAGTAATGGTATAGAGTTATATTTAAGATCTGGATATTTAATTAGTAAAAATTTTAATGCTAAAGTTAATGATATTATAAATTCTAGAATTTCATTGAAATATTTTATATAATATTCAAATGGAAAAATATACGGCTTCGATAGTTAAAGATGGTGTTATTATCCACGCAAATCCATCTCTTTTACCATTAAGAAAAAATACATTTTTAGTTTTTGAAAAAGACTTATTAACATTAAGAATAGATGATTTTGGTAATTATCAAATAAATAAAAATTTTAAAACTATAGAATCAGATACCAAAATACATATTTTTGAAAATACAAAAGATTTTTCTATTGGGGATTATATTGATATTTATTATGAAGAATATGAATTTTTTGGCTATAGAAGTATTTTAGAAAAAAATGGAGAAATATATAAGAATCAAATTTTTTATCCAGAAAATGGATTGGAATCCAAAGGAAATAAAACAAGACTATATGTTTCTAGTATTGAGCAAAACGAAGTAGAATTAGAAGTAGAAGAAAAAGGAACTTATATTTCTCCACCAGATCAAGATTCACGTTTTATAAGTGATAATGGAGCAATGATTCATTTGGATCATTTTTACAGAAAAACAACTATTAAAAATTATCAAAATAATATGATTAAAGATATAACATATGGAGATGGATTTTTAATTTTACATCTATTAAACGCTTTGCCAACTAATGTAAAAGAAGGGTCTATAAATTTAACTAAAATTTTAATTAAGACTTATTCTGATATATCAAAAGCAGAAAAACGAAATGAATACTTTTATATTGTAAATAATAAACTTCCATATTTAAATCTTCCATTTCCAGAAATAGAAGATGAAGTTGCACATAAAATGCTTCAAGATATTTTCTTTAAGATAGATAATAAACTTACAGTACTCGAACAAGAAATTAAAAAATTATCTAATAAATAGATTATACTATGCAATTATCTATTTTAATTGTATAGTTCGGAAAAATAACCTTTGCACTCTTCTAAAAAATACGGCATTAGATAAAACATATTTTATATACCACAATCATTAACAACAGGACACGTTACACAGTCTTGGGCCCCATCCCATGCATAACATCCCCCAGGATCTGAATAATCAGGCTGTGGGACTCCATTCAAGCAAAGAAGGCATGGGGCAGGGGTGGTGGTAGTAGTTGTAGTGCAATATCCATCTGGTGGTGGTACGGTATCAGAGCACCAACAGCAAGGTTGTTCGGGGGGTCCGCATAGAGATTTGTAAGTAGAATTAGTATCACAATCTCCACAATCCTGAATCCAAAACTCACTTGCAAAAGGAGGACACGGCATAGGAGTCGTAGTAGTTGTTCCATTTGGATCTGAAGTTGTAGTAGTTGTTGTGGTTGTTGTTGTAACGCTAATACAACCCCAGCATGTTCCGCAGGATGTTTGTATGCTATTAGGAATTTCACAATTAGACACGCTCCAAATGGCTTCATCATAACTACTATAAAGACCTAAATTAGCACAACAATCATCTTTTATATATACTTTAACTGTTTGATTTTCATCATAATCTATCCAAACATGTTTTACTCTTCCATCAGAAAGATCTGTTGGGCAAATTGATGCTTGTTCTGAAACCATATTGCCATCTAAATTTAATTCAATATGATTATTATTTATATCATAAATATCAGCATTATGATAAGTATCAAAAGCTATTCCAATGCTATTATTTATTCCTTGATAACCTATTCCTCCACCTTCTCCACCAGCAGCAGCTGATACACTTTGAATAATAAAAGTAATTCCATCTGCTCTACTATAAGTATGAGTCATTCTCATAGCGAAATAAACACTAAATGGAAAAACCGCGCCTTTGCAATCTCTAAATAATATTGGATTTTTATAATAAAAATTACCAGCTGAATTTCCTACATCTTCGGTTAAAACTACACTCTGATCTAAATATATCGCAGCGTCATTTACAAGATTGAAATATTCATTTGAAAAATCTTGATTAAATATTATATATGCATGAGGATTTTTAAAAGTAAAAGCTAGTATTTCGTGTTTTTCTGATTCGCTTCCAGTACTTCCTCCAAATCCAATATAAGCATAATCACATCCTAATCCAGGACAACATTCAGAATCATCCTCTAAAACCTTAGTATTATTTGCTAAACTTTGGCTTAAATTTAATAATCTGGCTTTTAAATCTCTTTGCATTTGTAAATATGCTGGATCGTATTCACCCGATTTATAATGAATATTTGTTATTGAAGCGCTAGTATATCCATGAGATGGAGTATGGTTATAAAGATCTAAGCTTTGATCGCCTGTATAAAAAGTACCTGCTAAACTACTTATAGAATATAAGCAATCATGCATTTTGCTAGATAATTCATCTAAAGCTTGTATATAACTTTCTGCAAACGAAAATTCATTAACTGAATTTATCACTTGAGCATTTTTAGAAGAACTTACAGAACTAACTGGACAAGGTAAATTAAAATTTATTGTATAAAAACATCCAGTACATTCATTATCATATATATAATTTATAGCGTTTTCTTTATCATATTCTTTTTCTGAATTAACTAAATTTTGAGCATTATTTAATGATACATAATTATTCTCTGATGGTAAAATTAAACCAGTAAAATAACAGTTATTATCATATTTATTATTTGTACTCAAACTACCTCGGCCACTTAAAAAATCTAAAGGCAAAACTCCAGGATTAGATATAGTTAAACTTAATCCATTAGTTAAATTTACAGTTCCACCTATCATAAAATTGTATTGAGTATTTTCTGCTATTTTTCTTTGAACTATTCCAGGATAAATTAAATTTGTTCCTATTAAAGCAGTATTATTAGTATTTAAAGTTGAACTTCCAGAATAATTTACTATTAAAGAAATTCCATTGGATAAATATGGATCAAACGTATTAGTAAGTGTAGTTAATTTTCCACTTAAATATATTCCAGTAGTCAAATCCGTAGGTGGTATATACAAATTAAAAAATCCACTTCCAGTATCTAGTATCATAGATAGTTTCTTTTTTAATGTTAAAGAAGGTATTTGTCGATATACATTACTATATGTAATACCACTTAATGTAAATAAATCATAATAATCCCAATTTATTGCATCTGAAGGATAGTAAACATCAGAATTAGATTTATAAATATTATTCATAGAATTAGGATCTTGTCGATCATAAATAATCCATTTATTACGATACCAAAAGATTTCTTGATTATAGTTATTTTTACTATATCTTGGCTTATCATTATAACTCATATATTCTTTATAAGTACCATTAACAGAAGATAATCCAGCGTTTTGTACTAGTATTCTGTCAGATGCAAAATCTGAAATATTGAAATTTGTATATCCTGCTGCTGAAAAAGTACCACATATTATATCATATTCAGCAGACCTTTTTGAATATTTTCCAAATGAATTATAAACTTCCTTTAATCCTGATGATAAAGCTAATCCGCTTTTTAAATAACCTGTAAGAATATTAAAATTTTGAAATACATTATCTGTACAAAAAACTTCATAAGATCCATAGGCCAATGCAGAGGGTTCATTTAATTTCATGAATTAGCTTTGACTTGTTTTACTTAATAAGCCTCCTGGACGTTTTTGCTCGATAATAGTTGTTATTACATTTGATTTAATTAAATCGGTAAACTCTCTCATATCTTTATCTTTTCCAGCTCCACCACCTTTATTATTTGTTTTATTATTTTCATTAGAAGATTCAGTTGTCGTTCCATCGCTTGCCATATTAATAGATATTGTTATATTATTAGTGTCTCCTCCGCCAGAAGTATTTTTATTTTCTATAGATGATTGTAAATCTGCTATAGCTTTTGTTAACGAATCTAAAGTTAATGATGGTCCATTTCCACCTAATACTTGATTTCCTATTTGTCCCCCTTCAGCAAAACCTTTAACTTGCCCTCTATTTAATTTTTCAAAAAAGTTAGAACCATATTTTTTAACAGCATTTTTATTGACTACAAATTCTCCACCCATCAATAAGGCTGGAATATCATCTTGAGCTTCTCCACCAGAAGCATATCCTTTAAAACTTGCTCCAAATCCACTCGATGAACTTCTATAACTATTTTGTAAAAATGGTGAGCTTGTTGAAGAACTATACACTTTACCATTTGAACCCACACCATAACTTGCTCCAAATCCACTTGATCCTCCAATACTTCCTCCTACTTTTCCTGCGCCTCCAAGCATACTACCACCATATGAGCTTATAAGTGCACCACCTATTCCCATTCCAGCACTTATAAATGCTCCAATTAATCCTTGTTGTTTTTGTCGATTATATCTATCTAGTTCTTCATTATATGCTTTTTGAGCATCAGCAAGAGCAAGACTATTTGAATTTAAACTATCTTGCAAAGAATTAACATAATCATAATAATCTTGTTCTGCTTGCATTCTTTCCTGATTTTTTATAGATTCTGGATCAACAAGAGCAAAATTAGAAAGTTCAGAACTAGTAATATTTTCTCCTTTAAGTTGATTTATATAAGCATCTAAAGCACTAATTCCAGCTTTAATATCTTTTGTATCTAAACCTTTTGTATTTTCTAATCCAGAAACATTGAATCTATTATCAAAATTCTTACTAAATGTAAATCCTCCATCTGCCATTCCTCTGGCAGATCCTCCATTTATTGAATGTAAAAATCCTGATCCATAAGCTTGTTGAAGAGTTCTTACTGCTCTTTTATTCAATACAAACTCTCCTTTGGAAAGCATAGCTGGAACATCATCCATATTTCCAGATCCAGCATTAACATATCCTCCATCAGCATAACCTTTTACTAAACCACCTTTTGAAAAACCAAGTAATGAACTTAAAATTCCTCCACCACCTCCGCCACCACCTAAAGCTCCTTGTAATTGATTAAAGATTGCTCCCATAAATAGTTTAGTTGATATTTCTGTAGCTATTTGTTGGATTTGTTGAAGTATTTGAATACTAAAATCTTTAAATGCATCTCCAGCAGTTTGAGTTCCATTAATAAAGCTTAGGAAAGCGTTAGAGAATGATGATTTTATATTTCTTGCTGTATCTACCGCTGAAGTATTTAAGTCTTGGAAGAACTGAGTTCCATTGTAACTCATTTCATTTACAAAATTAGTTGCGGCTCCAGTTATTGGATTATATCCAGGTTTACGAGCAGCGTTTTGTTGTCTTTCTAATTCTTTACTTGCGTATTCTACTGAAGTCAAATATCCATCTGCAAGGGCTTTTAAGTCTTTGGTATGTTCTATTTGATCTGTTATAAATTTATTTGATCTTTCAATTTTTGTGTTGCTATCTTCTAATAGCACATTTATTTTTTGTCTTGCATCTAATACATTCATTTCTCCATTATTTACTTGTTGTAATATTGAATCTATATCATTAATATATTGAACAGAAGTTTCTAGACCTGTGTTATAATCTATACTAGAAGTTAAAAGCCTTTCATATTCAGATGTAGATTGATTAAGTAAATCAAGAACAGCTTGCTCTCCAACGTATTTTTCTTGTATTGCTTTTACTTGGTCTTTTATAAGTTCAGATGAGCTTCGTTGCGGGGATACTTTTATTTTTCCAATATCTAAATCTCCAGCTTGACCAGTTATGGCTTGTCGAAAGACTTGTTCCATTTTTTGTGATGAAGCATCTGCTTGTAGTCTATTAATTGTATTTAAATAATCTTGATTTGCTTCTTTACTCTTGAAAAGCGGTACTCCACCTGATTCACTACCAGATCCTTGAGTTGCTCCAGGTTGACTTGGATTAGCGATTTTAATTCCATTGTTGCTGATGCTTTCTACGGCAGTTTTTATAATCTCAACATTTTCGTCTGTTTTACTAATACTTTCAAATTGTTTAGTAGCAATATCGAGAGCTTGTTGTTTGTTTATTTCTATACCAAATCCAGAAGCTAATTTTTGTAAATTTGCAGCTTGGCCACCTACTATTTTGTTCTTTAAATCTTCATTAACTGATTGCGGTCCTATGCCAAATTGTTGCAATTCTTGGAAAGCTCCTAGTGCGCCTCTACCAGAAGTTGTTGGATTATCAGATCCCATTAAAAATCTATTTTGATTAAATGAATTTATTCTACTTCTAGAATCATTTGATTTTAAAGAATTTATTCCTCCTCCGAAAGCAAGAGATTGCTGTAATCTTAATGATTGTAATCTTGCTTGTTTTTCTTCTTCGGCTATTTGCGTCGATGTTTTGTATGTAGAATTTAGAGTATTCATTTGATTGTTTAAATCATCACTACTTCTTGCTAAATTTCTTAATTGATCCGCAAAACTTGAGGCAGCAGATTTAGCTTTTTCATCTACAAGACCGTTTATTCCTCCTGATGCTTTTTCGCTATATACATTAGCTAATCTCGTGGACTCAGCTTTTAATTTAGCAGGATCAGAAATTGCTTTTAGACTCTCTATATCTGTTCCTATCTGATTTATAAATCCAATCAGATTAGTATCAGGAGAAGGAGAAGTCCTAAACGCTTCCACTGCTCCTCCTCCTAAAGTGCTCGTTTCCGTATTTAATTTATTTGTAATTTGTAATTTTGATTTTTGATATTCGTTAGCTCTTATAGCGTCATCATATTGTTTAGATACGTCTAGTTGAGTGAATTCTCCAAATAAATTTTTTATAGACTCTAGAAGAATTCCACGGCGACTTTGAAGCACAGAAATAGTATTTGTTATTTTAGTTTCACTTTCAGAAAATTCTCTATTGGTTGTAGCAATGTTTTCTTCTAAAGCGCTTAAGAATTTTTGAGCAGAATCTCTTACCTTTGCACTATTTACTTGAACTATAAGATTTGTTTGGTTTGCTTTTTTTGCAGTATCTAAAAATCCCTGTATATCAAAATCTTTTATATATTTTGCGTATAGTCCTGCATTTTTAAATTGAGATTTTAATCCTAAAAGTTTTGATCTAATTTCTTCTGGTTTAGCTCCTCCAGCACTTAATTTAGCAATTATATCTCCAATACTTTGTCCATCTTCTAAACGTTGAGATGCAAATTGTTTTAATTCTGTTTCGCGAGCATCTTTTTGTTTTTGTATCAGAGCAGGATCTGAATTTCGTTTTTTGAAATCAGAAGCGGAATTTACATTAAAATAAACATCTTGCTCTGCTTGAGACATCTTTGTTGGATCACCAGTTGCAC
>Ga0214921_10003950_pt1 | contig 22297 bp, 27 predicted proteins | sample LL1505_MetaG_FD_177992 | JGI IMG/M metagenome (GOLD analysis project Ga0214921, IMG submission 177992) | Freshwater microbial communities from Lake Lanier, Atlanta, Georgia, United States - LL-1505 | ecosystem: Environmental > Aquatic > Freshwater > Lake | place: USA: Georgia | collected... | reverse complement strand
TTACAATGTTGATCTCGAAGCCAGATACCTAATTTTGCCGCATCAAAATGAAATGCTGTATCATTATAAAAATTAAAATTATCTAATTCTGTATTGTTAACACTAATCTTATTAGCATTGACCAATGCCATTTGAGGATAATAACAATTAACATAATCGTCTGTTGGTGTCTCAGGATTCAATGCTTTTTTAATAAACCAATCATCTTTAAGATGTAGATTGCCAGATAAACAAGGCAGACCAAACGGATAATACCAGGTGCCTGTATCTTTACTATAAAAGTTATTAAACTTAATGGCAAGTTTATATGACGCATCAGTTGCTTTCATAAAATCTCGATCAGTGATCCCGACCATTCTAAGCCATCCGCGAATTCCACCTACAGTGCTTTCTCCAACTCCTACTGTGGGAATACTAGGAGATTCAATAACTGTAATATTTTTATCTTTTAATTGGCTAGCAAGAGATGCAGCAACGATCCAACCTGCACTACCTCCTCCAACAATTACAATATTTTTAATTTTTTGGTTCATAAGGACATTGTTTTATTCTTTCTTCTTTCAATGATGCATATCTTTCATCGAGTGGTCTAAAGGTAGTAGTCTGTCTAATATTATTGCATAATTTAATTTCTTCCCAAGGAGTAGAACTTGGTACCAACTTGATCAGCTGATCTGAATGAAATTTAAAGTATGCTATAGCATCGCCTTTTTTAATAATTATTTTTTCTTGATTTGATCTAATTTCAAAAACCAGCTCAACAGGCCTAGTCCACTTACTTACATTAAATTCTCCCGGAATTACTGCGGTTTTTTCAGTGAATTCGTTATGATGCATAAATGCGGGCAATACCTGCATCAACATAGATTCATCGCTAGTGAAAACATTAAGCCAGTCTATCCCAATAAGGGGAAACGGATTTGTCTCACTATTATAATCTTCTAAAAAACGAGTATCGATTAGGTTATCAAATACTTCTTGAGTTAAATTTATACTAGTTAATGCTCTATTAGAGTCAGTAATAGCAATGTCCAATGTAATATCAAATGGAGCTAAAAAAACAAATGTATTTTTTAAAAAATCAGTATGTGCAGGACATTTTAAAAAAGTTGATCCTTTTCTAGTTGTTGCTATAATTTTTGTTAGATTCTCGTAAGGATATGTATCATCAAGTAGAGATTTTACACAATCTAAATGATCAGTATCCCATCGATGACTGGTGATAAAAGACCAGCGAACTGTTTTCATAATTTAGTTAGCTCTGCAATACGATCAACCTCCTTGCTATGGGGTCTACTCCATATATGACGATTCTTTTCGTGTTCGATATAATTTTTAACCAATAACTCAGCAGCTATGTCATCAGAAATTGACAAATTTCGATTAGCTGGCTGATATCCTAGCTGTATTAACATCAAACTCCAATTAGACCCTCCGAACATATAATTGTATTTTCCTGCATTAGGAACTGATATATTTGAGTTACTGAGTTCTTCAATAAAATGATTCATCCTACTAGAAGGTTGAAATTTATTTTTGACCCAATCCCAAAATTTACTGGAACGAGCATTATTAGCGTAATGCATACTAACAAAATCTACACAGTCTTCAAATAATATTTTCATCTGCAGATTAAAATTAGTTCTATCAATATCACTAAAACGTCTTTCATAGATCGCACTGTTTAGTTGTCCTATACCATAGGTGATCAATCCAATGCCTGTACTTTCTAACGGTTCAATAAAACCAGCACTTAGCCCAATGCTCACAACATTTCCAGCCCATTGATCTTCATTATAAAACGGATCCCAGTTTATAACCCTAATGTTTTCTTTTTTAATTCGATAGTTCCAGTGATCGACAAAATAGTCTTTGGCTTCATCAATATCTGTGATATTACGATTGAATACCATGCCGCTACCGATTCTAGACGCTACACCAATTTTCCATATCCATCCGTGATCAACTGCTTCGCATTCTGCATACGGCTTAAACTCAGTTGCACGATCTTGATACGGTATCGGACATGCGATTGCAGTGTTTACAAAAAGTCGGTCGCTTAGGTCAATTCGATTCGTGGGCTTACGCAACACATTTTTAAATCCAGTGCAATCAACGTACAGATCACTTTGTATTAATTCTTTATTTTTTAATTCTAAAGATTCTATAGTATTTGAATCGGTGTAGTTGACTTTCATTACATCAGAACGAATAATGTTAATTTTATCTTTTAATTTTTCCTGTAAAAACACAACCAATTTTCCGCAATCAACATGAAATGCATAATTATCGATGCTGTTAGCATCTAACGAATTATGATCTATTGATACATCATAACAGGACAATGCATATTTTTTAAAATCAAGATGTTGGTTGCATGTCCAACTATCCCAAACATTAACACTGTTGCGTAGTTTTCGATTGCCCTTATAAAACGGATGCCAAATGTTGTCGTCTGTATGCCGCCAATTAGAAAATAATATTCCAGACTTATATCCAGTGTCTAATGCAGAAAACCAATCTTCTATTTTAAAACCACATTCTTCCATGAACGGTTTGAAACTTAACAATGTAGCTTCGCCCACGCCAATTGGCGTTCCTATTTCTTTATCAACCACTGTTATCTTAATATCTGGTTGATTTTTGTACAGATATGCCGCGGCGAGCCACCCGCTAGTGCCGCCTCCCACAATGGTTATACTAGATACATTCATGTGTATATTCCTCGGTTTTACATTGTACTTATATTTTTTTAGCACCATAGAGAAAATTTGTAAATAGTGTATGATAAAGATTGTTGATAATTTCATCTCGAAGCAATTCCAAGAAGAAATTAAGAGTACTCTACTAGGACACAGCTTTCCTTGGTACTTCACTGAAGACATTACCTTTGGAAAATCTTTGGTTGAATCTCAAAACCTAGGGCAACCGCACCCGGCACATGCTCACTTATTTTGTAGAAACAAAAAGTCTACAAGCAATTATTTTGATATGGTATTGCCATTAGCCCATTTTGGTGCATCAGAAGCTAATTTTAAATTTAATGAAGTTGTGCAATGTCGAAGTTTTTTGCAATATCCGCTGAACAATAGTTTTTTAGAGAAACACGTAGACAAACTGCACATTGATTTGTCATATGATCATTTAGTTGTGTTGTACTATGTTGTGGATTCGGACGGAGATACTTTAATTGTAGATAAAATTAGAGAAGGAGATATTGAAGAATATCATCATAATGTCGAAGATTATAATATAATTCAACGAGTTGAGCCAAAACAAGGAAGAGCTGTGATATTTGATGGTAAGTACTATCATACAGCAGAACAGCCGACACAACATATGAGATGCATTATTAATTTTGACATCATATAATGGATAATAAAATTCGAGTAATAGATAATTTTTTGCCTGATCTTGAATTTGCAAAATTACAAGAATACATTCTATCGGTTAATTTTCCTTGGTTTTATTGTGAGCATGTATCATTACCTCCTGCACAAAATTTTATTACAGATCCACTAGCTGTTGAAACCGATGGATTTCATCATATCTTTTATGATAAAGAATATAATGTTGAAAGTTTTGCTACTGAATATTTAAATAATTTTTATAAAAGATTAGAAGAACATCTAGGATTTACAAAAAATAATTTTATAAGAATTAGGTCTAGTATGAAAAGTCCTAAACTTGGGTTTACATCAGAAAATTATAATTTACCTCATATTGATTATTTTTTCCCTCATGAAACTTTAATATATTACCTCAATGACTCGGATGGTGATACCCGTATTTTTGATCAAGAATTTACACAAACTAAAAATAATTGGGATGAAGAGCCGGAAAAATTTACAACTAAATGCAGAATTTCTCCAAAGGCAAACAGACTACTATGGATAGACGGATTTCGATATCATACTGCCAGTAACCCAATAGAATCGAAAAGAAGAATTATTATTAATATTAACTTATTACCAAAATGAGATTAGATCACTTATTTCCTATTCCGATAGTTAGAATAACAGTTGACCCTGCAATAGTCGAGTCCACTACAGCTCTAGTTGATCAGTATATTGAATCTGAAAAATTATTAGAAGCGGAACAACCACATCAAGAATTACTTACAACTTTTTACAATCATAAAGATTTTTTAGGAAAACTCGATGACCAAAAACTGTTGAAATACATAAATTTAAAAGCAAGAGAATTTTTAAATCTTCGAGGATTTAATCCAAAATGTTATTTAGAAATCACTTCTTGGCTACAATTATATCCTACAGGAACACATTTCAACAAGCACGATCACTATGGTGCAATAATCAGCGGAGTGCTATATTTAAAAGCCCCAACAAACTGCGGAAATATAAGATTTTATAATCCTATTACAGGAAGACGAGCAACCGATGTGTTTTTTGAAAACATTAAAATGACATCCAACGAATATAATTATCACTACGTTGAGTATACACCAATAGAAGGGGAAATGATTATGTTCGAATCTTGGCTAGAGCATTCAGTTGATATGAATTTATCACCTGAAAACAGAATTGCAGTTTCTTTCAATATTTGGGGAGATAAAGATGTCCCAAGTTGAGCTGTGGTTTCCTGTCGCAATATATAAAGAAGATAATCTAATATCGGAAGAAGAAAATAACGAGTTAGTGAAATACTCTTTGAGTCTTAGAGATAAGATTCCTTCTGGTGGTGAAGATTGGTACGGAGATACTTACAATACTCACGGAACATATGACCTGAGAAAAGATATAAAATTTAGACCGCTATTAAATTTAATATCAATGCATGTGAACAGTTTTGCTAAAATGCACAATTCTAATGGAACGTATGAAATAAGCTATGCATGGCTAAACATAAACGATACAAACTCTTATCAAGAACTGCATACGCATAATGCTGCTATCTTTAGTTGTTCTTATTATCTTTCGGCTCCGGAAGGATCAGGCGGAATTGTTTTTGAAGACCCAAAAGAACCTGATATGTTTCCGTTAAAAGCAATCTCAGATAAAAATCAATTAAGTTTTACCAGAATAAAATATGCTGCAACCGAAAGAACATTAATAGCATTTAGATCTTATCTAAGACACATGGTTCAACCTGGTACTAATATTGAACCTAGAATTTCGATAGCTGTCAACTTTACCTAGAGCTATCTATTATATCTTATATTCGGATTAATTTTTTCTAGTATAAACATATATCCCAAACAATTTTCAAAATCAGTGTCAGTCATAAACAGTACCTCTTTAGCTAATATTATTTTAAAAAAGTTTGAAGAGTAATATTCTATTTCCCCTAAAAATATCGGAGGCGGCATACATGAATCTATAATAGGCTGACATGGACTTCCTGTTATAATAATTAACTTTCCGTTATCAGCTAATAATATATTTAATTTTTCAAAAATTTCTTGTAATCTGTTTTTATAGTTGTGTAAAAATCCTCTATCATAAATGATATCAAATTTTTTGTCTGTAATTCCTTGAAAAAAATCTGCCGCTATAAAATTTACTTTAGAATTTATATGTATTTTTTTTGATAATTCTATTATATCCTCTGAAATATCTATAGCTGTAACATTAAATCCTCGGTCAGCAAGATATACACTGTCATATCCGCTTCCGCACCCCAATTCCAATAGTTCACCAGAATTTAAATCAACGGAATCTAAAAATTGTTTTAGGTTCGGGTCAACTGTTTTAATTTCCCAAGGAATAACATCGCTATCGTTTTTAGAAGCGAATTTTACTTTTCCTTTATAAACATTTTTCCAATAGGTATTATCATCCATAATAGTTTTCGATTAAATTTATCTATTTTATATAACTTTCTTATTTCGAATCGATGAAATAAATTCTTTGTGGCCCACGGTTGGATTCATTTTTTCAAGAGTTCTAGTTTCTCGTATAAAATTTTCAGCAATGTTCTTTATATCATGATGCATCATGTCATACTCTTGTTTTATTTTTTCTCGATCAAAAAGGTCTAATCCAGCAAGCACTTGTAAATAATGAGCGTCTCGAAACAACACATAGGTAGTCTGACCACTAAAGTCATCAGCTATGGGTAAGTTTGTTCTCCATTTTTCTAAATTTTCTTTAAGTGAAACTGGAAGTTCGATTTGAGAAACATCTTTCCAGAATTGTGTATTGGTTTTATTTGTGATATAATGTAATATTACGAAATCACGGATGTTTGTCATTATATCGGTTATATCTTTATTATAGTTTTCAACAGTCTTTTCGGTGTAGTTAGGCAAGCGATGCATTAATAAAAACGCCTGCTGGATACTAGTGCCTATAGATGTAGCTTCTAACGGCTCGATAAAATTAGCACTCAACCCAATAGCACAACAATTCTTGATCCATACACGATCCAAATGTCCCGGATCAAAGTTAATATGCTTTCCAACAGTTATTTCATGCCCTAAAAACTTCTCAACTTCGACTTTAGCCTGTTCTGCAGTTATGTAATCACTGTCAAAAATATATCCGTTCCCGCATCTTCCCCAAACAGGAATATTGAACATCCATCCGTAGTCCATTGCTTGTGCAGTAGTCCACATATTGTATTCTTCTTTTTCTTCTGTTGGAAAAACTATCGCAGATTTCATCTTAAGATATTTGCTATGTGATTGCCATGTAGCTCCTAGTTTAGATATCAACAACTTTTTAAATCCTGTGCAATCAATATAGAAATCTGAAGAATAGGTAGTGTGTTCTCCTACTAATTGTTCAATATCCCCAGAAGCAGATAATCGAATATCTATAATTTCGTCATCGATTATATCGATACCTCGCATCCCTGCAATCTTGGTAAGAAAATCGTTTAATTTGTTTGTATTAAAATGATATTGATTGAACGGAGATCCGCTGTCTGGTTCTAAATGTTTAGCATACACTTTATTTTCCCAAACAAAGCTAGGATTAAGCATGTGATTGGGTGCTCTAGAACTCAATAATTTCCCGTACACTGCAGAATATTGTCCGTTTTTGATTTCATTTTCTGGACCAATACTGTGCAAATAATCATGTTTGCTCCAACCCTTAAACATAATTCCGCATTTAAAAGTAGCGTCACAATGACGAATTACTGTCTGGAACGGAACATCGATGTATTTCATAAACTCGTTCCAATGTTCGGTGCTGCCTTCCCCAACACCAATAATACCGATTTTTTTAGATCTAATTACGGTAATTTTTAAATGTGGGAATCGAGTTTTTAGAATCAAAGCAGCTACAAATCCTGCTGTTCCGCCACCGACTACCGATATTGTTTCTAATTTATTCATCTTTATTTTTCTCTGGAACTTGAAATTTATAATTTCCCGACACACTTATTCGATACTTATCGGATGTGTAGAAAGGAGCAACTGAGTGATTTAACTCTGCAGGGAATAAGAAAAAATGATTTTCCATGCTAGTGTCTGCATCAATATCTTGATGACATATTTTTCCTAAACTGTTGGTGTAGTGAAATGTAAATTTTCCTGCCAACGGATTTGAAGATTCAGCTCCCGGGGAGTACATATTTTCATCCTCCATCTTATAAGGAATTTCTATCCAAATTACAAATGACAATATGCCGCTATGATTGTGAGATGGATTAAATTCGTGTTTCTCTTGAAAGTTAACCCATGCAGAATCTAAAGTTAATAAACAATCCGAAGTTAACGTAGCTATTGAACTAAGATATCCAAACGAATTATCAAACTCCCAAATATACGGTTCAAATATTTTTTTAATATGTTCTTTAGATTTGATTAATTCGAACTCTTTTTTAATATTCCCAACAAGTTTTTGATTATGTTTTTTAGCTAGATTGAAATTGTTTTGAATTTCTAAAATTTCTTCTTTAAGAGGAGCAAGATCTTCTTCGGACAATACTGCGGTAATAACACCGACGTTTGGAAATTGTAAAGTTTTTGAGTTCATGTTAAATTAATCGTTAAGTTATCCACAGTTATGTCAGATCCGAAATTGCCAAATGTAAACGAATTAAATCCGATAATTCTTCTATCTGCCGAACTTTCATTGTTACTTACTCGATGGCTGACCCAGCTTGGAAAGATTACAAGCATATTTGGTTTTAGACCTAATAACCAACTTTTTGAGTTTAATAAATTATATTCGTCGATAGTGTATTCGAACTGAAAGTTTTTAGAAAAGGCAGGCTCGAATAATAATTCTAAATCTCCGCTGGTCACATCAACGTAAAACACTCCGGAAAAAATACTGTTACCGTGTGAATGTTCTGCGTGGAATGTATTTTTTGGATTCCTAGTAGACCAACTATCAGTTATTGCAAATTGATTTTTGATTTTTAAAATATCATAGACATAATGAGCTAGTGCCTCTTGAAAGCTAGATTTTAAATCTTTAAATTCTTGCATCTCTAATATTTGACGATTTATAGAAACATAATTGTTACCACCACCTCCAGATAGTTTCTCTTCTAAATTTATTAGAGTATTGTATTCAATAGGAGTTAGCTGTCTAAAGTCCTCGACTATTAATAACGGAATGCTGGCCAGTGGTATTAGCAATTCTTTCATTTTGTTTCTTCTAGTATACTACACTCTATAAATATTCCATGTTCACACTAACTGAAAATCTACTATTTGTAACATCATGCTTTATTACTTATATCAACACCACAGACCATAAAGGCATAGTTGATGCTATAGAAAAAATACAATCTACAGATGTTGGGAACCAACGCAGTAACGAAGGTGGATTCCAATCAAAAGTGATTCATTCGCCAAATTTTGATAATTCAGCAACGGCTGATTTATTCAATAATGTTATCTATCCAGCAGCTGGCATGGTGGCTGAATCTTGGTCATTGCCTTCTAAAATGGACAAAGTTGGATATTGGTACAATGTCAATTACAAGTATTCTTCGAATAGAGAGCATACACATCCTAATTCTTTTTTAAGCGGTGTGTACTATGTCAAAGTCCCTCAAAATAGCGGAAACATAATATTCCTACGAGCTAATTCAGAACACGATAAAATGGAATTTATACATAACAAGATCTCAGAAGAAGATCTTCAGATTGATAATAACAGAATCAACACTGAGCATTGGTATACTCCGGTAGAGGGCATGCTAATTTTGTTTCCAGGACACTTATCTCACTATGTACGGCAAAATTTAACTAGCGAAATTGATGATAGAAGAATCTCATTATCGTTTAACTTTTATTAACTTATTCAAAGTCAAAATTAATTACAATTCTAGAACTGTGGTTAACTGGGTAATTACCTGCATGGTATCGATGTCCGTTGAAAAATAATCCCTGTCCTTTCTTTGGCGTTATTCTTACTAGTTCTGGTAGTGGCTGTGCAAATATAGGATTATACTCTTCTTCTTGGGGATTAAAGATCTTATCAAAAATAATCGTGTCTCCGTCACTGTCATCTACATAGTATACTAGTGTACTATACGGATGTCCTGTATTGAAATCAACATGCGGAGCAGCATATTTAAATCCGTCGTGCCCCTTGCCTTTGTGAGTATATCGTAGTCTTATTCTTAAAACGTTGTTTACTTTGATATTTGTTTTTTCTGTAAAAAATTCTAATATTGCTCTAAAAAAATCGTAGTGAGTTGATGCTGAGTTTCCGTCGAATGCCATATGAAAAAAACCAACATCATCTGTGATGTTAGGATCAAGATATTCTGGAGTTGTTCCTATGCCGTAATGATCTGGGTGACCAATTCTATGCAATAAGAACCAAGGAAAGTGTTGATCTCCTTGAATTCTATTAACTATTGCATTTTGAAAAGACTCAGGTACTACGTTATCAATAACCAGTATTTCGTCTTTGATTTTATTAATTCGATAATCCACGGTCTGATCTAATCTTTCTAAAATAATTTATAAATTCTTCGTAGGATTGATAATTTCTAATTTCTCTAGCAAATTCTTCTTGTAGATCGTAGTATGCCTGCGCAGTAATATCTCGCATATTTCCGTGAATTGGTATCGAAAAATCTAATTCAGATAACGCTGAAGTATTGTTTAATCTGTTGATACCCGCCATAACGTAGCTATATAGTGCCCATCCAGCAGAGCCAGTATATCGAGGAAAATCATGTGATGTAGGTAGTCTTGTCTTTGCCATCTCTAACAGATCTTCAACAAACGGGGTTTTTGTAACACCAGTGTTGATGTATTTCCAAAATTCAGTGTCAGTCCGGCCACCCATGTAGTGCATTACTAAAAAGTCTTTAACATCATCGAACATTTTTCTAGTTCTATGATTATAAATGTTTTGTGATCCTGAATTTATTGTATCGTCTATCGTAGACTTAATATATTCAAATATCAAAGTCCTACCTTGCACTATGGTTGAATGGATCGAAGTTGCCTCCAGCGGCTCTAAAAATGCAGAACTGAGTCCGATAGTTATACAGTTATTGATCCATGCTGAATCTTGTCTGCCAGTATCGAATTTTATAACTTTGATCGGATCAATTTCTTGTCCTAGAATTGTTTCAATTTCTTCTTGTGCTTTATCAGGAGTGGTAAATGCATCACAAAACACATAACCGCAACCTTTACGATCCATTAAAGGAATTTGCCACATCCATCCATTCTTTTGCGCCCAGGCAGTTGTATATGGTTCAGGAATCTCATGTTGTTTATATTTTAGTTGAAATGGTAGTCCGGTATTTAACGGAAGATTTTTCTGATAACTAACCCATTTGTTTCCTGGCATATGTTTCATTAACACTCTACCAAAGCCAGAGCAATCAATGAATAGATCACCCTCAACGATATTGCCGTTTTTTAATACTACTGATTTAATAAATCCGCGTTCATCTAAATTTGCATTAACTACTTCGTCATCAATATGTCTAGCATTGCGCTCAACCAGACATTTCTTTTTAAAATATTTTCCAACTAGCAATGCATCAACATGCATTGCGTGTCTATAATTGGCAAATTGATTAGTGTCTTTCTCAAAATTAGATACGCCTTTGTCTATCCAGTATCCGCACTGCGACACATTAACTAGTTCTTTTAGATGTAATCGATTTAGGCCGTAGGCAAATAATGCGTCTGGAGTGGCTTCTTTGGTATGGCTGCCGTCAATCGGGCCTAGATAATAGTCATCAATGTTATTGGTCCACCCTTTATGCTTGATTGCATATTTCAGTGTGGCTCCGGTCTCGATAATAAACTCATCGTGATCACATCCAAAATCTGCGCCATGGTTAACTAGGATATCGGTTAGATAGCCCGTTGTACTTTCTCCGACACCGATCACACCAATTTTAGTAGATTCGATAACAGTAATATTATGATTTGGATGACGCTTGGTAGCCATTAGGGCAGTGGCCCACCCAGCGGTTCCTCCACCTACAATTACAATTTGCATGATATTCCTTAATCTTTAATCTAATACTTATGCGTATGTAACTACAAACACAACTCGTCTGGAACATATCGGCGGAAATCGATGTGCATGCCACATTTCTCGAAATGTAACCGCAGTATATTGCTCACACGGCAGCATATAACTTGTAGAAAAATCATCTGGCCACACAATAGTCTGTCCGTTTTCACATGTATTTAAATACATAATAAAATTATAATGTGGCCATTCGTGATCTCTATGGGGTTCTGTATGTTCACTGCCGTTATACCAAACTAAATTTAAGTTGGCTCGGAATATTTTTTTGTATGTTAATCCTTGCTCAACCATAAATCTATGAAATATTTCTATAAAAAATTCATAATAGTGACTATAATGATTTAGCGGTCGAGATGTATGATCAACATGTTCTTCTTCTGTCCTCATCAACAATGAATGGCTTAAAAATGGTGGGTTGACTATTTTAAAATGAGGCCGCACTGCTTCTGGGAGATAGTCAAGAGACTTGTTCATCGTTTGTTTTCCGATGTAGTACCAGGGAAACATTTGACCCATTATCAAAGTTTCTATAGTCTCTCGTTCTTTTGGGTAAAGTGTAACCGGAGCTTGTATAATCTGGTCTGGTAGCATGTTCATTCTATATTTAACATAGCTTGATATTCTTATTTGCTAAACCGAAACTTTAGATCAACGTATAAATCTATGATAAGTAATAAACAAAACTACTAACGGAGTATTTTATGACCCCAGACACACCTGAAATATCCTTTGAAAATTCAGACAATTTCACAGACTTAGCAGAATTTAGCAATGCTAAAAAGGCAACTCTAGATATTGTATCGATTAATAAATCAACGATATTTACAAAAGAACAATGTTCTGAAATTTTAAATAATGCCATTGAAGAATTATGGCTACCTACAAGAGTAATCGGCGACAATAAATTGCATATTGCTCAACGTCAAAAACTTAGAGGAGACATAGTAGGATTTCCATTTATGGACATTCGAACAGTTACAAAAAAAGCCAACGACGAGATATACGATTTTAATTTACTAGGAATCATCGACCAAGACTTCCCTCAATTGTTCAAGTATTCAGAAAAAGAATATTACAACTGGCACATTGATTTAAATGTAATGATGCCGTCGAGAAAAATAACATTCATAATTAATCTTTCGGATCCTAGTGAGTATACAGGAGGAGAGATTGAGTTTTTGAATATAGATACATCTACTGCTAATATAAACGAGCAAGGATCATGTTTGGTATTTCCATCATATATACCTTATAAAATTAATCCTGTTAAAAGCGGTAACAAACATATCTTAGTAGGACATGTTCACGGAGCACTTTTTAAGTGATATTAAAATATAATTATTGGTATTTTTTATCGGCTATACCGCCTGATATCTGCAATCAAATAATTGAAGCCGGACTATCGGCCATGTACGAACAAGAAGAAAAATATGGAAAAGAAATATCCAATGCATCAGTAGGAGGTTGGCGTCAAAAAACCAACGACGGAAGAGTACCTGCAAAGTCAGCATCAATAAGTGGATTGCATAATAAAGGAATTGATTTTGAAAATACCTATATTCGAGACTCTAATGTAGCATGGCTTAACGATCCGGCAATATATAAAATTATTTGGGATTTTGTTAAACAGGCAAATAAAGCTGCAGGATGGAATTTTGAATGGGACTATACCGAAGATTTACAATTTACAAAATATAGTCCAGGACAATTTTATGGATGGCATACTGATGTAGGAGTAGACCCGTATAGAATGTTTGATCCAAAAATAGATACATATCGCAAAAATTCAGATGGATCAATAGCACTTGATACATTCGGAAATCCGCAAGTTGAAAATCAATCAACTACCGAAAATCAAAATTTAGTAGGAAAAATACGAAAACTTAGCGTTACTTTAAGTTTAAACGACCCCTCTGAATATCGAGGAGGAAATTTAAAATTTGATCTAGGACCTCATGGAAAAACTCGTTATCATACATGTAAAGAAATAAGACCACAAGGATCGATTATTGTGTTTCCATCTCACATTTATCATCAAGTTACTCCGGTTACTCGAGGAACTAGATATAGTCTAGTAGCATGGAATTTAGGAAAGCCATTTAAATGAACAACCCAGAAATTTTTAAAGAAAACAAGTATCTTGATTTAAAAAATATCATTCCTTCTGATATGTGTAAAATCATAACCAAGTATTCTCTTCTAAAAGAAGAAACTGAGTTCACCCCAGAATTAGGAAAAGACGCTCAGGTAGAAAATGCACATTCTGTATACAGTGATATATTAATGGAAACAATGTCATATTTTTTACTACCTCACATGGAAAGAAATACTGGATTATCTTTGTGTTCAACCTACACATATTATAGAGTATATCGCCCGGGGATGATTTTAGATAGGCATAAAGATAGACCAAGTTGTGAAATAAGTACAACTGTGTGTTTTGGTTTTAATTATAACAATGCTGACTCTGCCTATAGATGGGGAATGTATGTTGAGCCGAACATCTTAATAGCACAAAATCCAGGAGATTTGATTGTGTACAGAGGATGCGAAGTAGATCATTGGCGAGATCCTTTTAATGTTGGACCCGGAAGTTATCAAGTTCAGGCGTTTTTTCACTATATTGACAAAAACGGCCCGTTTTATCCAGAGTATGCATATGATAAACGTCCCGGACTCGGGTATCGACTTGACAAAATGCATAAATAAATGATAGTATTTTGAGGAGCTATGATGGTTAAAAAATTTACAGTAGACGACATACAAGAAATTAGAGATGCTTGTGAAATCACAGGTGTTGACCAAGTATGGTGTCGTATTCTTTTTAAAGGATGCGTAAATGTACACGAATTTTGCGCTACCGCAAGATCAGAAAGCGAATTTTCGAGAGATTTATACGAGAGATTTAAATCCAAGCAATATGGATCAATCACTTTCGGAACTGGATTATTTAGAACACAACCCGCCGAACAAGCTGATGTTGAAGCAGCTGTGATCGCCAAACGAAATCAGCTGTTATTAGAAAGTGATTTTTCCGATTTGCCTGCATCACAAGCTAGATTCACAGAAGCACAAAAAACAGCATGGGCCACATATAGACAGGCACTAAGAGATATTCCATCAACTGCAAGATTCCCGTGGGACCCAGTTTGGCCTACTAAACCTTAATATACTGTATAATAAAAAAGGCGCATTATGCGCCTTTTTTAATGATTTAAAAACAATCATTGATCGTACTGCTGAGGAAGACTTTGACCTGCTGACGGGCTTGGTCCAATAATAGATAAATCTTGTTCTTCTTCATCTTCATAAATTGCACAATCTGTTAGCAACAATAATCCAGCAACACTAGCAGCATTGATTAACGCGGTTTTAACAACCTTGGTAGGATCAATAATGCCTATGTCAAACATGTTACCGAATGTGCTGTTACTAGCATCATACCCAAACTGATCAGATCCTTCAACTACTTTGTTAACGATAACATCTGGACTATCGCCAGCGTTAAAAGCAATTTGACGAAGCGGCTCTTCCATAGCACGTAGGACTATTTGAATACCAGCATTTTGTTCATCGTTTGCGGTTTTAAAATCTTTGAGTTTCTGTTTGATTCTAATATAAGCTACACCACCGCCAGGAACAACGCCATCTTTGATAGCAGATCTAGTAGCATGTAACGAGTCGTCGAATCGATCTTTTTTCTCACCGAGCTCGACCTTGGTAGCTGATCCAACTCGAATAACCTGCACACCACCGGTCATGTTAGCAATACGCTGTTGATGTTCTTCTTTGGAGAAAAATCCATCGTGTTCTGGATCATCGATGCTGTGTTGAATAGTAGTAATACGGTCTTCAATTTTTAGTTTGTCTCCGTGCCCACCGATGATAGTGGTGGTATGCTCAGTAATTACAACTCTATTACATTGCCCACAATCTTCAAGTTCTGCAGTTTCAACACGTTTTCCAGTAGCATCAGAAATAACTTTACCACCTGTTAAGATAGCAATATCTTCGATCATTCTACTACGCTTATATCCCTTCCAATCAGGACCTCGGACAGCACAGGTTTTGATAGCCCCTTGTAAATTGTTAATGACCAATGTTGCAAGAACATCAGTCTCAACGCTTTCAGCCATGATTAAAAACGGTCTTTTAGTTTCGACTAATTTTTCTAAAATAGGCATTGCATCGTTCATGTTTAAGATTGGGCGATCGCAAATTAAAATATAAGGATTTTCTAAAATACATTTTTGTTTATCTGCATTGATAAAGTGAGGGGATAGATATCCTTGCTCGTAGGATAATCCGTTCACAGAATGCAATTCATCAACAAATCCAGTACCATCTTCAACAGTAACTACTCCATGCTTTCCTGCAGCAATTAACGCATCGGCAATAAGCTGACCCATTTCATCGTCATTGTTTGCAGAAATAGATGCAACTTGAGCTATTGTTTTTGAGTCTGAACAATCTTTACTAATGTTGTCTAACTCGGTTATTACTTGAGCCACGGCTTTATCAATGCCTCTTTTTAAATTAATAGGACTGATGCCAGCAGTAACAAATTTCATTCCCTCTCGAATCATTGCCTGTGCTAGAACAGTAGCAGTAGTTGTGCCATCACCTATGTCATTTGATGTATGACTTGCTGCCTGCTTGATCATACGTACACCAGTGTCTGCTAATTTATCTCTTAAAAAGATTTCTTTTGCCACTGTTACACCGTCTTTGGTGAGGTGAGGTGCACCAAACATACGCTGAATAACTACATTTCGACCTTTTGGTCCTAGAGTAACTTTTACAGCATCGCCTAGTATATTAACACCTTTGACAATTCTTTCTCTAGCTTCTTCGCCCATAATAACTACTCTTGGGATTAACTTAGCCATTTTTTAATTCTCCTTTCATGATACCTAGAACTTCATTTTCGTCTAAAATTAAATATTCAATTCCTTCTATTTTAATAGGATGGCCTGCATATTTTGGATAGACAATAAGATCGTCGGCTTTAACAACCATCGGAATTAATTTACCATCTTCATTTAGTTTGCCTTCTCCGACGGCCAATACTTGTCCTTTTGTTGGACGTTCTTTAGCGTCGTCTGAAATCGTCAACCCGCTTTTAGTTTTCATTGAATCTTCAATTTTTTTAACTAGCAATCGATCCCGAATTGGAATAAACTCTATCATTTTTTCTCCTTAAGTTTTATGCTCAGTTTATAGTGAAATATTTATAAACTTTTGTGTGACTCATTTTTAATTTTATTATCTAACTGTTTTCTAATAGATCCAATTTTGTTACGCATTTCGTTGCCTTGCGTGGGCAACTGATTGGCATAGACCATATCTATGTACATGTTATCCATGTTTTTAACTTCATATATTAGATTATTCAACAGTTTGTTGGCTTCCAGTTTGTCCTGTTCGTTAGACATGCCATCGATAATTTTACGATATCGATCAACATCGGATTGAAATCTCTCAGTTCGTTGTAGCATTTTTTATCAACTCCATAACAGTTTCTATTTTTACACGTATTACTTGGTTATTTAATGTGGTTCGTAGTCCAGAGTGCAGTTGTTTTGGTAGATGATCTAGATCAGACCAAGCAATAGTTGGAGCACTCTGCGTTAAAAACTCTTGATCAACCACGCATACATATGTACCGTATTCAAACCCGCGATCTTCTGAAAGATATAGTTCTATAGGTACTATTCTACCCGCAGCATATTGACTCAGCAGTGAATCTGCATCTTCTAACAATGAGGATTTTCTTGCAAAGGTAGGCACAGTCCATCGGTCGTCATCTAGGATCAACAAGATTCTACCTGTGGTTTTAGCTAAGAATAGTAGTCCGGCACGCTGTTGCATGCCAATACTTATCCTCCGGCGAGTTTGAAGTTCCACTCTCCTGGCAAGTACTCACCTTCAAAGGCCTTGATCCATTGTGTGCCATCCCACCTGTATTTGATACCTGTGCGTATATTTTGAATATGAGTTGGTGAAAATGCTTCACCTAGTATGTCCGCAGCCTCTAAGGTATTTTGATCTGGATCCCATATTGTAGCCCATTTATATCCAGTCCATTCTATGATCGAATTGGCTTTGATCACAGGATCTGTGCCGTCTTGATTTTCCCAAGATGAATCGTTGTTGCTGGGCTCTCTCCATGCCTGCGGGCCTCGATACGGAACACTGGTACTGTCTGCAGGTTGAGAAGGCAGATTGATATATCCACCACGGTTCTCACTGTTGTTGACATCGTCTAACATTAAAAATCTCAATCCCAACGGAATGGCAGCATGTGATCCGTATACTTCTAAAGGATTATACTTGTAAGGATCGATAATGGCATCTACTGTGCCTCTAGCAGCCACTCCTGGTATAGTGCTGTCTATATCATCATTGGCTGGATATGTATCAACATCTAAGGTCACCGTGAGTATACTAGGATCTAACGGGTTGGTTACAAATGTTCCTACTATTTCAAATCCACTGGCTTTCTTAAACCATACCTCACTGCCTGGAATATATCCGCCCTGCACATTTAATATTATGGTCCAATCTATAACGTTACCATTCTTGGTTTCTTTTTCAATCAGTCCTAGTGATATTACAGCATCAGACGGATTGACTAATGTTAGGTCGTATTGATTATCACTCACGTTACCGGTGTTTGATTTAAACAGTAGAACCTTGTATCTTCCATACGGTTGCCCGGTAATATTAGCACTAGGAGTACTGTTATTATAAATTAAATCTTCAAGATTTAATACTTCACCTTGCTCAGTAAACACATTGGCCACAATGCTCTGCACTATACCTAACTTTTTAACCTTGGCAGGCGGTGATATAAACACAGGCATTTCAAATTCTAAACTGCAGATGTCTATATCGCTGTCTGCACCTTGAGGTATAGTTCTACTTGAAAAATTCGTACTAGTCAAATACATGGCACTAAGACTAGTCCAGTCTATGTAGTTGTCTGTGGTCTGTAATTCTAGACTGGGATTAAACAATACCAATATCTGTTCAAGCAACTGTAATTTTTGATCTGTATTAGAAGTCCATACATCTGCTTTCATAGTTAATTTAAACGGTGTAGGCATCAAACGTTCTACAGTATAACTGCCGCCTTGTTCCCCAGTGTATTCTCTAGTACCGTTGGCATCTGTGAATCTACGCTCTCTAATATGTATCTTTGAAACAAATGTAGGATCACTAAGCCTGCTAGTGTCCATTTCAAGGCCTGTAATATAACAGGCTATCCTAGGCACTGTAGGTATTTTATTTTCTGAGTTATCTTTGATAATGCTGGCTACTTGCCTAGATAGGTCTCCGTACATTACAGGAATCTGTCGTTGGTCGCCATCGCCTGCTTGATACTTGAATCCAATGAACACACGCATGAACTGTGTGACATAGCGTCTTATCTGCCCGTCATAGTGAAAATCCATTATAGGTCTGCCTCTGGTCTAAGAGCCTTGCTGAGACTCTGTTTTTCTTTAACTGTGTTACCATCAATAGTGCTCACAGTGGAATTATTAATAAATGTAGATTTTTGTGTCTGACGTACATCCTTGCCTGCAAAAGTTTCACCAGCAGATGTATCACTGACACCTAGGTTACTCATGGTCATGCGCACATTGTCTTCGAACTTGCGCCATCTTGCGCCATCAAATCTAAACAACCTATTAGGCAGATAATCTGTGCGTAATGAAAACTGGCCATTCACAGGATTATTTGGAAAGGAAATACCTGCGGTAAATGGAGCTCCATTGGGAGGTACACCATCTTTGGTTAGATATCCTTCATAGCCATCACCGGTAGCCGGCAGTATCACTGAGCTAGCAGTCTGTCCAACATACACAGCATTACCGTCTGTGTCATATAACAAGTTACCTGCTTCATCGGTGGCCTGTGTTTGTGCATCCACAGTAACAGACGACGCATCTACACTGGCTAATTCTGCTGTGCCGTCATCGGTTCTCTGTAGAGTATAATACTTGCTGGTGTCGTAGCCGCTGCGTGGCGCATCTGCTTCTGCTTGATCTAGCACCGCAGCAGTGATCTGCATTTCTTTTTCGTAGGTGCTGATCACATCTCGCAAGGTATCTGCTAGTGCATAGTAGGTATTGTTAGGTGGAGCAATGCCTGTGACTTCTTGAATGACTTGATATTTTTTACCGTTGTCGGCAAGCACAACGTCACCTGGATAGTAAGTTATAGCTGGATTATAAGTGCCTTTGTAGAATTCTCTGTCTGCAATATCGTCTAGTATCTGTTTAAATTCTTGACTATCTACCAATGGCTTGCACTTGGCACGATATAGATGCGGATACCATGTGGCTGAAAATCCTTCTGCTGCCCTGCTGACTTCTTCTATTACGAAAAATCGTTTTAGAGCAAACGTTAGATCATTCAGGGCATATTCATCTTTGAGGTGCGGTAGTTCTATCACATCGCCTGCTATGATTTTACGACCTAGTTTTTCCACAGTATCAGTGATGTGGAACGTGATAAAGATTGTGTCATTCTGTAGAAACAGTCCAAACTGACTGAGGTTGAAATCGATATCAGAAATATTGTAGACACCTCGCATGACATAAACATCAGGATCGTACTTGCGATCCCTGTTTTCTAAAAATAGGAGATCCTGTATGTTTGCTACGTTATTGCTGTTGTAGTTAGGAGTGCTAGGAGTATCGCCCTGTATGGCTGTGCCAGGGCCTATGTATCTGTGCACCAGCACATCGGTGCCGCCAACTTGGAACATTTCCCAGGCGGATTTATCTATAAAGCGGAAATCGTTGCCCTTTTCGGGACGGTATAAACTGAGTCTTGGCATAGTCATATATTTACCGCTGTAATAAATAGTTGTATGAGCACATCAGACCAAGCCAAAAATTCTGTTTACAACTACTGCAAAACCATGCTAGGCGATGGTATGGTAGATGTAGAACTAGACCCCATCCACTACGACACAGCACTTAATCGTGCTCTAGCAGTTTTCCGTCAGCGCAGCGATAACGCTGTAGAGGAAAGCTATATGTTTTTGACTCTGACTGAGAGCACCAACGAGTATATACTGCCTAAAGAAATACAACAGGTACGTCAGATATTTCGTAGATCAGTGGGCTCAAGAACTGGCAACGGCACAGGCGGTACAGTGTTTGAACCATTTAATTTGGCCTATGCCAACACCTATTTGTTGAGCAGTACCAACATGGGCGGCCTACTAACATATGAACTGTTTAGTCAGTATCAGGAATTAGTAGGCAAGATGTTTGGTAGCTACATTAACTTTACTTGGAATCCACAAAATCATAAAATTATCATACATCAACGTCCACGAGGCGAAGAAAGTGTTATGCTTATGGTTTATAATACCAAGCCAGATTTTGCCATCATAGACGATGTATATTCTGGACAATGGATCAAGGATTATGCATTAGCTAACTGCAAAATGATGTTGGGGCAAGCACGAAGCAAGTTTGGACAAATCGCGGGTCCGCAAGGTGGCACCCAACTCAACGGTACAGCATTGATCACCGAAGGCCAAACCGAAATAGAAAAACTAATGGAAGATCTCAAAACTGGTATTACTACACAGGGTTGGGGTTGGATAACTGGTTGACCTTATAACTAATCTATATTATAATTGTTCTAAAGGGGACAATTTATGATCATAGGTGTATGCGGTTTTATAGGCTCAGGCAAAGACACTGTGGCCGATTATCTAGTTAATTTTCACGAATTCCGTAGAGAAAGTTTTGCGTCAACACTCAAAGATGCTGTGGCCAGTGTATTTGGATGGGATCGAACCATGCTGGAAGGACGCACAGCACAGGCTCGAGAGTGGCGAGAGCAAGTAGATCCATGGTGGGCAGAACGCTTAGACATGCCTACACTAACTCCTAGATGGGTACTACAGTATTGGGGCACTGAAGTGTGTCGTAAGAGTTTTCATGATGACATATGGATTGCTTCATTAGAAAACAAACTACGCACCAGCAAAGATCACATAGTTATTTCAGACTGCCGTTTCCCTAACGAAATCAAATCAATCAAAGATGCTGGCGGACAGATTGTTTGGGTACAGCGTGGCGAGTTGCCTGAATGGTATGCAGATGCTATCAGTGCTAATCAAGGCAACAACGTAGGTCTTAACGCTATGAAGATGCGTAAAATACATGCATCAGAATGGGCATGGTTAGGCAGTGACTTTGACAGCATAGTCAATAACAATGGTTCTATCGATGAGCTTTATGAGCAGAGTGCAAATCTAGTAGTCAGCCACCAGATCGCCTTGCCTCCAAGTGATACCTTCTTTGCCTAGAATAGAAGCACAGTTTAGACACACAGTTTTGAGATTGTTGGGTCTGCAGTTGTTGAGATTTTCATCTATATGGAACACTCGAAATACTTCGGGGTGTTGAGATCGATACCCACATTTTTCACATACAGGTTTAGGCCTGTAACCTGCTCGTTGCCATCGAGGCACATGTTCTCCTGCACCGTGTGCTAGACAAATTTCACACAGTGTTCTATAGTAGGCACGAGTGTCTTTGTAGTAATTAATGGCTCGGGGCCGCTGTGCGCAGGCCTTGCAGAGTGGTCGCATTTGGTATTTACCCTTTTAGACCCCTTTTGTTCGGCACCTAACTCGCTGTTTTTGGAATAGTATGCTAAATATTATGAGCAACTATTACCAGGAGAATAGGCGATATGGCACTAACATCACCAGGCGTACAAGTTACGGTAATCGACGAGAGTTTTTATACACCAGCAGAACCTGGTACAGTTCCTCTTATCGTCGTAGCTACAGCCCAAGATAAAACAAACGGAGCTGTACAAAC
>Ga0214921_10003949_pt1 | contig 22305 bp, 15 predicted proteins | sample LL1505_MetaG_FD_177992 | JGI IMG/M metagenome (GOLD analysis project Ga0214921, IMG submission 177992) | Freshwater microbial communities from Lake Lanier, Atlanta, Georgia, United States - LL-1505 | ecosystem: Environmental > Aquatic > Freshwater > Lake | place: USA: Georgia | collected... | reverse complement strand
GGTTATCAATCAACCCACCTCCCGTAATATGAGCCGCCCCCTTAATTTTCACCCTCTTTCCAATCTTCAAAAGGGCGGGCCGATAGTTCGGATGCACCGCTAGCAATAGCTTTTCCAACTTCAGCGAAGTCCCAGGGAGATTTCCCTTCACCCGTAACTTTGCTTTCTTAAACAAAATATCCCGCGCCAAGGTGTATCCGTTCGTCTGCAGTCCGTTCGTGGGTAAACCCAAAATCACATCCCCCGCCCGAATGGATCGCCCATCCGTCCCCTTCCCCTTCTCCACCACTCCCACAATCGATCCCACTAAGTCATAATCTTCCCCCTGATAAATTCCAGGCATCTGTGCCGTCTCACCACCCAACAGCGCACACCCCGATCGACGACAACCCCTTACCAATCCCTTCAAAATCTGACGAAAGACCTTCGGACTCAATTTTCCCGTTCCTATATAATCTAAAAAGAAAAGGGGCTCTGCCCCCAACGCCGCAATATCGTTCACGCAGTGATTCACTAAATCCTCCCCGATCGTCCCGTGTTTGCCCACCTCCTGCGCCACCTTCAGCTTCGTTCCCACCCCATCAATACTCGCCACCAACACAGGATGCCGATACCCCCGTATCTTTCCGTCAAAACATCCGCCAAATCCCCCAATCCCTCCAATCACACCAGGACGCCGAGTAGAGCGAACCATGGCTCCAATTCCGGATTTCACCCGGTTGCCAAGGGTGATGTCCACCCCCGCCCGTGCATATGCGTCTCGCCCCATCCCGATCAGAGCAGGAACCTCTGCCGACTTTCTTCTTCCGGCACGAGGGAAACCGATCGCTCTCTCCTCTGCTCCAAAATCTCCTTGTTGCTGTCCTCCGGAGCAAAAGCCACCGGATAATCCCCCGTGAAACAGGCCATACAGAACTTCTTGGCCGGAATCCCGCACGCACGCACCATCCCGTCCACATCCAGATAACCCAGAGAATCGGCTCCGAGATATTTCGTAATCTCTGCTCTCGTCATCCGGTTCGCCAAAAGATCCTTCGGATCCGGAAAATCGATTCCGTAGTGACACGAAAAACGGTGCGGCGGACAGCTCACCCGGATATGCACCTCCTTCGCGCCTGCCTCTCTCAAGTTGGTCACCCTCGCCCGTGCGGTCGTTCCCCGCACAATCGAATCATCCACCACCACGACTCGCTTTCCCTGCACCGCCGTACGAATCAGATTCAGCTTCACCCGAACATTGAAATCCCGAATCAGCTGGGTCGGCTGCAGAAACGATCTCCCAATGTAGTGATTCCTGACAAACGCCTGATCCAACGGAATCCCCGCCTGCTCCGAATACCCTAAGGCCGCATAGGTCCCCGAGTCAGGAACCGGCACCACTATGTCTGCATCCACAGGATGGAGCCGCGCCAACTCTCTACCCATCCGCGTACGCGCATGACTGATATTTCGCCCCCCAATCTGACTGTCAGGCCGTGCAAAATAAACGAACTCAAAAATACACAACGCTTCCCGGGCTGTCTCCGCATGAGGCTTGAAGGAGCGCAGGCCCGACTCATCGGCCACCACAATCTCGCCGGGCTCCACCTCTCGAACGAATTCCGCCCCCACAAGATCCAAAGCACACGTCTCACTAGAAAAAATGATCCCCTCATCCAGCTTTCCAATCACCAGTGGCCGAAATCCAAAAGGATCCCGCGCTGCAATCACCTCATTCTCACCCATCAACACCAGCGAGTACGCACCATGCACTCGGGAAAGGGCTTGGGCCAAGGCCCCACCACCAATCGCAGGATTGGGACGGGATATTAGATGCAAAATAATTTCACTATCTGTCGTCGTTTGGAAAATCGATCCCGCCGCTTCCAGCTCATCCCTCAATTTTCCCGCATTCACCAAATTGCCATTATGAGCGATCGCAATCTGCCCACGCCCCGTCTCAACCGTCAGCGGCTGTGCATTTTTGATCGTGCTCGAGCCTGTTGTCGAATATCGCACATGCCCGATCGCCCGCGTCCCCGCCAACTCCTTTAAATCGTTCTCCTTGAAAATCTGACCCACCAAACCCATCCCACGCTTGATCGCAAAGGCTTTTCCATCGTCTTTGGCTGTGACAATCCCCGCACTCTCCTGCCCCCGATGCTGAAGGGCATAAAGACCATAGTAAGTCAGCTCAGCCGCATTCGGATGATTATAGACTCCAAAAACTCCACATTCATGAGTTGGAAAATGAGGAGTCTTCAAGGGGATACCTTACTCCGATCCATCCACTTTGAGAAGGGAGAGATTTTTCATCATCCCTCCAAAGCTTGCGGCAACGACTCCGTGAAAAGTTTGCGCAGCTCCCGAACTCCCCAGCGCTCCTGAACCGAGCCGCAGGTAATCTGCAAATCCGTACCACCGCTTTTTCCGAGCCGATAGCAACCCACCCCTGCCTCCTTCGCCAACTGCTCGACCATCGCGACCGGCTCGTCCTCTACCTCCAGAAGTATCCGACCCGCCCCCTCCCCAAAAAGTGCCTCCTCAGGCCTCTCCCCTTGGCCGCAAGCAAACGTCACTTCCGCTCCTGCCGACTCCTCCCCAAAACACATCTCTGCCAAGGCCCAGAGAATCCCGCCCTCCCCCACATCATGCACCGCCCTCACCCCGGCCAACTTGAGAACACCTCGCATCAACCCGTGCAATTTTTTCTCCGCCGCTAAATCCACCTTGCCCAATTTCCCCGCAAGAACCCCATGAATCTCCTGTAGATAAAGCGACGCCCCCAATCCGCCCGACTCCTGTGTTCCCAGAAGCAGAATCGCTCCCCCACCCTTTCCAAAAACACCTGGTACCAGATGTACCCCATCCTCCACCTTTCCCACCACTCCCACCACCGGTGTAGGATGAATCGGCCCCGAAGGCGATTGATTATAAAGACTCACATTCCCCCCTGTCACCGGCAGATCGAAAAACCGGCACGCCTCCGCCATCCCCTCCACTCCCTCTCGCAACTGCCAGAAAATTTCAGGGTCGTGCGGGTTCCCATAATTTAAATTATCGGTCAACCCCAGAGGAACCGCCCCCGCACACGCCAAATTCCTACACGCCTCCGCCACCAAGGCTTTCGAACCTTCCCTCGGATCCTGTGCACACCACCTCCCATTCCCATCCAACGTCATCGCCACATGCACCCAACCCCCTCCAGGTTTCTCAATCCGCAAAACTGCCGCATCCCCACCCGGCCTCACCACCGTGCGTAAACCCACCATGTGATCGTACTGATTCCACACCCATCGGCGCGATCCCGTCGCCGGTGAAGACGCCAGTTTCATCAGATCCTCTTTCACATTTGGCTTTTCAGGTAAAATTTTCTTCAAATCTAGTTTCTGCCTCTCCTCCAGTTTCGCAGGGACTTTCGCCTCTCTCTCATAAACGGGAGCATCATCCGCTAGTAATCTTGCAGGAACCTCCGCCACCACCTTTCCACCCGCCTTGACCACCACCTTTCCAGTTTCGGTGACATAGCCGATCTCCGCCGCATCCAATCCCCATTTCGCAAATATCTCCTTCAGCTCCTTCTCTCTCCCCTTATGCACGATGATCAACATCCGCTCCTGAGATTCAGAAAGCAGAATCTCATACGGCGTCATTCCCTTCTCCCTCTGGGGAACCTGATTCAACTCAATCTCAATTCCCGACCCACCCCGACTCGCCGTCTCGCACGTCGAACAGGTCAGCCCTGCCGCGCCCATATCCTGTACTCCAACCACCAGATCTGGCCTCGCATACAACTCCAGACACGCTTCAAACAGCAACTTCCCCACAAAAGGATCTCCCACCTGTACCGCAGGCCGATCCGCCTTGCTCTCCTCCGTCAGATCCCTCGAGGCAAACGCAGCCCCAGCCAATCCATCCCTCCCAGTCTTCGCCCCGACATAAAAAACAGGATTCCCCACCCCCTTCGCCGCCCCACGCCGAATCTGATCGTGCCGCAACGTCCCCAAACAAAACACATTCACTAACGGATTTCCTTCATACGCAGGATCAAACACCAACTCCCCGCCCACCGTGGGCACCCCTACACAGTTCCCATAGTGCGAAATCCCTGCCACCACCCCGTGAATCAGCGACCGCGTCCGTTTTCCAGCTTCCCCCTTCGCCTCAGGTCGTCCAAATCGCAACGAATCCATAAATGCCACAGGCCTCGCCCCCATTGTGAAAATATCCCGCAAGATTCCTCCTACCCCCGTCGCCGCTCCCTGGAACGGCTCTACCGCACTCGGATGATTGTGCGACTCGATCTTATACGCCAACGCCAACCCATCTCCCGCATCTACCACTCCAGCATTTTCTTCCCCCGCCTTGACTAGCACTGCCGGCCCCGTCGTCGGGAATTTCCGCAACTCCCGACGGGTGTTCTTGTACGAACAGTGCTCGCTCCACATCACCGAAAACATCCCTAACTCATTCTCGTTCGGCTCGCGTCCCAGCCCCTTCTCGATCGTTCCGTACTCCTGCTCCGTCAGGCCCAGTTTTAGGGCAAACTCTTTTGCCTTCATATCTTCCTCCCGATCCCGGCCGCCCCGAGAAGAATTCCCTGCCCGTCCGTTCCCCCCATCTCTGCCTCACAACACCGCTCGGGATGCGGCATCATTCCCAAAACATTTCTCCCAGTGTTGCAAATCCCAGCAATGTTGTGACTCGATCCGTTCGGATTAGCCTCCGGCACCACCTGTCCCTCTGCATTGCAGTAACGGAAAAGCACCCTCTGCTGCGCCTCCAGCTCCTGCAAAATTTCCGGACTGGCCCGGTAACACCCCTCCCCGTGTGCGATCGGAATCGTGAGTGTCTCCCCAGTGACATAATGGGAAGTAAAACGAGACGCTGGAGTCTCCACCCGCAAATACGCCTTTTCACATCGGAAATGAAGCCCTTCGTTCCGGGTCAACGCCCCCGGCAACAGACCCGCCTCACATAAAATCTGAAACCCATTACATATCCCCACCACCACCTGCCCCCGTCCAGCTGCAGCTTTGACCGCCGGCATGATCGGAGAAAATCGGGCGATCGCCCCACACCGCAAATAGTCCCCGTACGAAAAACCCCCAGGCAAAATCACCCCTTCCTCCGGATCAATCTTGGTCTCCTGATGCCAAACCAGCCGCGCCTCCTGCCCCAAAACCTGCAATGCGTGGACGCAATCCTGGTCACAGTTCGACCCAGGAAATTGAATAACCGCGAACCTCATCCGCCGGCCCGCAGATCCAGATGAAAGTTTTCCATCACCGGATTGCTCAACAACTCTTTCGAAATCTCCTCCAACTTAGCCCGCAATGCCTTCTCCTCTCCCCCCTCGATCTCCAGTTCGATATGCTTTCCTATCCGGACCGACTGCACCCCTTTCACCCCCATATTTTGCAGGGCGTGCGCCACCGCTTCCCCCTGCGGATCAAGAATCGACGGTTTCAGAGTGACGGTGACAATCGCTTTCATCTTCATGTGACTTGCTCCTTTTTAAAGTCCGCACCTGCGATGAATCAGTTTTTCATGCCGTAGATGCCGCAAGGCATTGCACGCCTCCCGCAATCCCTTCTTTCCGATTTTCTTTCCCAGTTCGGGATCCGACTCCAGTCGAGTGGTAAAATCCGCCCCCCCCTCCAACCAAGTCGCCATTGCATGCTTCTGCACCGCCTCGTACGCCTCTCTCCTGGCCAATCCCGCACGGGTCAACGCGAGTAACGCACCTTGCGAAGCCCACAATCCGCGGGAAGATCCAAGATTCGCGAGCATTCGCTTTGCGTCTGCCTTATGTCCCCTCACCAATCCCTCCAGGTCATTCAAAATAAAATCGAGCAGGATCGTGGCATCGGGGAAAAGAATCCGCTCGGCCGAGCTGTGGGAGATATCACGCTCGTGCCACAAAGCCACATTTTCGAGTGCAGCAACTGCATGCCCGCGCACAATTCGAGCCAGTCCGCAGATCCGCTCCCCGTTCACCGGATTCCGTTTGTGGGGCATCGCACTGCTCCCCTTCTGGCCCTTGGCAAAAGGCTCTTCCACCTCCCCGACCTCCGTCCTCTGCAAATGTCGAAACTCCGTTGCCCACCGCTCCGCACTCGCCGCCACCAACGAGAGAGCCAAGGCAAAGGCCGCATGCCGATCCCGAGGAACCACCTGAGTGGCCGCACCGGGTTTGAGTTTCAGTTTTTTACATACGAACGCTTCGATCGAAGGATCCAAGTGAGCGTAGGTCCCTACCGCACCGGAAAGTTTGCCGACCGCAATCTCGTCGCGAGCAGCCACCAGTCTCTCCTCTGCCCGACGAAATTCGTCATGCAAAAGGGCCATCCGGATTCCGTGACTCGTTGGCTCGGCATGGATTCCATGGGTCCGCCCGATTGTCAGCATCCCTCGGTGCTTGCGGGCACGCATGGCGGCTGCTGCTTTTACTTTTCTGACTCCTGCAATCAGGAGGTCAGCCGCATCCCGCAGCTGCCAAGCCAACGTGGTGTCGAGAATATCGGAGGAGGTCAGTCCTTGATGAATCCAGCGCCCAGCCGGGCCAACGTGAGACGCCACATCCTCTAGGAATGCTAAAACATCGTGACGCGTCCGCTCTTCGTTTTTGTGAACCTGCCGAATATTGAACTTTGCTTTGCGCCGAATCGTCCGGGCATCTTTCCGGGGAATGATTCGCCGGTTGGCCATAGCCTCACAAGCAAGGATCTCGATCTCCAACCAGCGCGAAAGTTTGGCTTCTTCAGACCACAGGGACGTCATTTCGGGGCGGGAATATCGGGGAATCATGAAGCTGATAAAGTGCTGAAGCGGAACGCATCCCACAAGCGCCAACCCAAACTTATTAACGGAGATTTTTTAATTACGGGCTGGCAGGTTCCACTCCCCACCGACCGAAAAAAGCTTTCAGAATCTCCGGTCTTCGGGAAACAGGACCCTCCATGAAGACGGTTACCGCCTTATCCGGTCCATATCCTGTCATCCAAAGACACCCCCCATAGGAGCCGGTCTTGGCCCGCAAAAGAACCTTCTCCCCTTTCCAGACCAGAGCATCTTGCAACTTTTTTCCTGCCTCTCGATCCCAAGGGGCGGTGCCACGCATCCATGCGACTGCCATCGAATGCTCCCTTCGTAGGGTTGTTTTCAAATCCGCCGCATGGGCCGCTTCTTGGCCACCAGCCTTCATCCAATCCTTCGGGATCTTGCCCTTGATCAGACCGCTCCGCTCCGCGTACTCCCCCAAAACCTCTTCACCTATCTTTTCCGCTAAAATGGCAAAGGGCGGATTGATTGATTTTTGGAGTGACTGCCTCAACCCCAAACCTTCCGCCCCCTCCAACGGTGCCTCCACATCTTTGACCAATCCCCGATCCAGTGCCGCCCAGGCAATCACCACCTTGAAAGTCGAGGCCGGTTCTCGAGCTACATCCATCTCAGCTTTGCTTCCCGTCACCACCTGCATTTCCCCGCTCCTCGGCGTTTCCAAAATCGTCATCCCACTCGGGTACTTTTCCTCGGCTAAAGCAGCAAAGGTGATCCCAAGCCAGCCAATGAGTAACGCCATCCCCATACCCCGAACCTATCCCGAATCTGAAAAACGATCGAGACTCCCCCCAATAGCCCCGAACAAACGCCTAACCGCTATGTGAATAACTTTGAAAGAACATTGGGCTTTCTCACGTATAGGTACTGAGCATCAATAATTTACAATAATAGCTGATATCTTGATAACTATGTGTGTATAACCCGGTCTAGGTAGGGCGACGAGTCCCTTCGTCGCCTCGCTAAAACCCTATCTCCCCATCCCAACCGTCACCCAACTACCTTAACCCCTCAACCCCTCAACCCCTTAATCCCTATCCCCCCTAAATCTTCACGACTTTGACCGACGTAATGTCCTTATCGGCCAGCATCTCTTTCAAAACCTCTTCCCCAGGGGCCGAATCCAGATTCAACACGCTCAACGCCTTCGATCCCGGCGCACTCCGACTCAGCGTCATGCTGGCAATGTTCACCTTGTGCTTGCCCAACAGTGTCCCGATCCAGCCCACGATCCCCGGGCGATCTTTATTTTCCATCAACAAAAGGAATCCCTCCGGCCGCGCCTCCATCCACTGATCATTGATTCGAACGATGTGAGGACTCGTTCCAAAGAACGTGCCGCTCACCTCTGCCTCTTTCGAATCCTGTCCTGCCCTGACGGAAATTAGCTCGGCATACTCCCCCGGTTCCGCCTGCTTCGTCTCACTCAACTTCAGCCCAAGATTCGCCGCCATCTTGGGGGCATTCACCTCGTTTACATCGCCCCCACCCGCACCAAAAAGAAACCCCTTCAAAATACTCCTCGTAATTGGAGTCGTATCCTCCTCCCCAATCTTTCCCGCATAACTGATCGTCAATCGATCACACCTCGCGGGCGCAATCTGCGACAGTAAGCGCCCCAGCCTGAACCCAAACTCAATCTGTGGCCGCAGTTTGGCCATTGTCCTCGCATCCACGCTGGGAATGTTCACCGCGTTCCGTACTGCACCCTCGGTCAGATAGTCCCGAATCGCTTCTGCAATCTCGATTCCCACGCTTTCTTGCGCCTCTGCGGTCGATGCCCCCAAGTGAGGAGTTAAAATCACCTTCTTGTTCTTCCTCAGCGGATGATCCGCTGCCAGCGGTTCTTCCTCAAAAACATCCAAGGCGGCTCCACCCACCTGACCCGCCTCAATCGCCTTTAACAACACCTCCTCTCCCACCAACCCGCCTCTTGCACAGTTCACAATCTTCACCCCCTTACGACAAAGTTTCAGCCGCTCCTCACTCAAAATTCCCTTCGTCTCATCCGTCATGGGCAAATGCATCGTGATGAAATCTACCTGTGGCAACAGGTCCTCTACCCGATCGATCAGTTCCACCTGCAAACTCCGTGCCTTCCCAGCCGACAGATACGGATCATACGCCATCACTCGCATCCCAAAGGCGATCGCCCTTCGAGCCACCTCTCCCCCGATCCTTCCCATCCCCAAAATTCCCAGCGTCTTTCCATTCAGCTCCGTTCCCTGAAAACTTTTTCGGTCCCACTGACCTGTCGACATCGAGGCATGAGCCTGGGGCAAATGCCGTGCCAGACCCAAAAGAAGGGTGAACGCCTGCTCTGCTGTGCTCACCGTGTTTCCTGCAGGAGTATTCATTACCACCACACCCTTTTCGGTGGCCGCATCCACATCCACATTGTCCACCCCCACTCCGGCACGACCCACCGCACGAATAGTCGGACACCCCTGCAAAACCGCTTTGCTAACCTGCGTTTGGCTGCGCACCACCAGCGCATCGCAACCCTTCAACTTCTCGAGAAGCTCCTTCTCCTTGAGCGTCGGACTTTCAATGACCTCAATCTGCGGACACGCCTTCAGCACATCCACCCCGCTGGGAGAGACACCGTCTGTGACAAAAACCTTATACTTGGCTGGCATTAAAAAGTTCTAGCAGAGACACACCGAAGGGCAACGCTGTCCCTCGTTCAGGAGGTAGGTAGAGCGAACAATTCCCCTGCGTGAGCGGAAAATAACTCCTTCGCGGAGCGACTAACACGAATGGGCGGGGGCAGGTCCTAGGGGGCCAATTCCCTTCGTAGCCTCGCTGGACACTGAATTCTTAACTTTCAGCGAGGCGGGCTAGGGACAGCCCGCCGGGCCGAAACCGCTCTCCCATCCACTTACTGTATTGTTCCGATCGGTGCAGTCGTGGTCTTTGTGCCATCCACTTTCATTCCAGGCCATGTGCCACCCACGCCATTAGCCGTTGTCGAGCCACTATCCCCAACATACTGGTACGCCGGCAATCCGTTCACCAGCAGCATGCCACTGCTATTTTTTGTTAAAGTCGCCGTCACCCCAGCCCCCGCACTTAACTGACCTTGCACTATCACATAGGGCCAAGCGCCGCCTGTGTAAGTCGGGCTAGAGGTAGTGTCGGGCGCAAAGTAGTAGACCGTACGCTTTTCACTGGTGGCTGTACCGCCGCTCGTCGATCCCGCCGTAGCTCCCGTCACTTGCAGGAAGGTGGCTCCACCACTATCCCTCGCCACCGATACGGTGGTGTTTGTTCCACTCAAGCTGAGCGAGGCACTCAAGCGCATGAACTTCTTCGTATCTGAACCTTGCGTGACAGAGAACGTCTTTCGCTTGTGCCCGGTTGGCACACCCGACTGATCGGTTGTCTCCACCCCATTCACCGTCGTCACCCCCGTGCCACTGGCATAGTTGGCTAGATCGGTCACGGCCTGACCCACAACCGTGAGGCTCGAATTATCTGTCCGCACAATCGCTGTGATGACTAAGAATCCGCCCGTTAGTGCTGTGATCGGCTTCACCCCATCAATCGCTGTCAGGCTACTCGCACCACCAATCGCATACTTGGCTAGCCCAGCAGAATCCAGCGTGGCCCCACCCGACCAGTCCGCATAGGTGCTTTCCACCACCACGGGTCCAGATACTCGCACAGTTCTGGTCACCTGAATGGCAGCATTGTTCGCCGCATCGGACGCGCTGTAGGTGATCGTGTAGTCACCCGCTGCAGCCGTATTTACCGTTCCCGTGCCCTGAATTGTTCGCGTAGCGTCCACGTTGTCAGTCACCGTTGCACCTGGATCAGCATAAGCCGCCCCATTTGCCAACAGCAGCGGATTTGCCCCGATCAAGGCAATGACAGGTTTGATCGTGTCAGGCACATCATCCTCTAGGATCGTCGCGGAGGCAGTTGCACCAGTATGGTTTACGGCAGTTGCAGTAATCGTCACAAGAGTATTGCCCGTATAGTTGCTATCATCAACAGGCATGAGCTTAAGCTGGGTAGAGACCGTTCCGGCAGGAATTGTGATGGTCTGCGGTAGCACCCCGACATTCTGTAGAGATAATCTAGTTTCCGGGTTACAGCTGATGAGAACTTGTAAGTCCCCATTGCTATTGCCCACCCGTGAAAGGGTTAGGTATTGGTACTCGGGATCAAAGTAAAGGCCGTTCTCCGGAATTTCCAAATCCACACTCCACTTAAGCGCCAAAGAGGGCGGAGCCCCCGCATCCGCGGAATTCCGAGGCCCCACCGTCAGGCTCTGGACGGTATTGATCGTCGTTTTTTGGACGATTCCCGTCACCGTAACCACCCCACTCGGGACAACTTTTCCGGTTACATCAGAGTCGCTAAAAATATTGCGCACCCACCCGGAGTAGGTTGCTCCTGTTGAGCTATCCCGTACCGCGGTATTCATGGTGGCTGTTGCTGTAGTGAAAACCAACGTCCCATTCGCTCCTTGGTATTCCACCCCTGGAATAGTTACCAGTCTTGCTTGGTCAGCATCTGTCAGCGTGGCCAAGGTTCGACTGAGAGGGGTGACCACGTTCCCAGAACTGACCGCAGGCCCAAAATCCTGCAACGGAACCATCTGCAGTTGACCGTTAAAAAGGGAAATCCTTCCTACAATGTTGCCCACGTTATCCCCCGGGAGATACGTCGTGCTGATGATCCTACCCAAGTCATCTATCTGAATCCCCGCCCCACCGTCCTGGAAAAACTTTGTTTGCCGGAAACTCGTACCCGCCGTAAAGGTCACCGGACCGGTGACACGGTAGATCGTCGACCCGGTTGCCGAGGCCCGCAACGCGGTCAGATTCGCTACATCCTTGGGCAGGTCATAAGTCACCGAGGCCACAATGGATTGCGACCCCCCTTGAACCGCAAGAGCCTTGACCGTAATTGGTCCATTTCCCACGATCAGCGGGATTCCCGCTTCATCACGATACAAGGTACTGCTGCTTGTTGGAGCCGTACCATCCACCGTGTAATAAATACTCGTACCTATTGGAAAGCCACCGAAGTTCGACACCTTGAGATTTTGGTCAGACAAATAGATGCCCCCCGCTAGACTTAATTCTGGCGTCGCAACGCTATTAAAAACAGCCGTCATCTTCAAATTATCAATTGCCAGCCCCGCATCATTTCCCGCTTCATTCACATCCGACCAGCGCACAAAACCTGTCTCTCCAGCCGCCAGTACCAACGGGATCACCACATCTGTGAACGTGACTTGATTTGCAGTCGCGTTGCCGTCCAGTGCCGCATTGTTTGTAACGGCGGCAGGCCCCGTAATATTTCCATTAATCAACGGAATCGCTGAAGGAGCAGGGATAGTGAGGAAGTTTGCCGTTGTTACATTGCTTCCATCCACTTTGCCGATGGCGCAGGTCAGCACGTTCTGCGTACTCGTTGAACTTCTCCAAAATTCCGCAGTAAAACTTACCTTGATGGCATTAATCTCCCCGCCCGTATCATTTTTAATCAGCGCACCAATGGCCATCGTGCTCGTAGTAGAGGCCAGAACTCCCAAGGCCCTGTCCGTTGCACCAGTCACCCCATAATTATAAACCAGCCCACTGTTTCCATTGCCGTTATCTGCCGTAACCGCTGTGGCGCTTGTTCCATCGCCACCCACCTTAGTTGCGTACCATCCATTCAATCCAATCGAGCCGGTGGCAGTCGCCAGGCTGGTCTGTATCCCCACAGTGCTCGAGATTGCTCCAGTAATACTCGCCGTGCCGAGCGCATCAAAACTCTGCGTGTATGAATTAATTGCCAAACTGGTCAATGAGATCGTGCTAGCCGGCGCCGCATCGACATTCCGCACCGTAAGAGTTGCATTGGCAGAGGTGTAGTTGGTCGCACTGGCCGTAATCGGTGCAGTCGCGTCTGAATAGCTGCTCGCATTGGCCACCGCCGCAATCGCAAACGTCGCATTGGTCTGACCGTTCGTGATGGTAACGGTCGAAGGCACTGTCGCCGCCGCAGTGTTGGAGCTGACCAGGCTGACGGTCAGATCATTCGACAGGCTGAACGGAATCCCCACCGTCCCCGTCGAAGCGCTCGCTCCGGCGTTCTCCGCCACCGAAGTCGGATTCAGCACCAAGGTCAGCGCAGGTTTGGTCACCGTTCCGCTGATTGTGAAGTTGTTGCTGGCGCTTCCGCTAACATTGCTGACAGTGGCGTTGACCGCACCGGCAGGAGCCGAGGCTGATATTCGCACGTACACCGCATTGGTTAAGGTTCCGTCACCTGACGGGGTTAAGGAAAATGAGTTCGTAAAGCCAGTCGCGGAGTTGGTGCTTACTTCGATCGCATTCGTCGAAGCGGTCACCACCAGATTCGTTCCACCCAAGTTGGTCCCAGTCACCGTATAGTTCGCCGACGCAGAAACCTGACCTACATAGTTCGTCAACCCGGTGGCACTGGTCGGAGAAACCGTAACCGAAGGCGCACCTGCTGCGGTTACTGATCCACTCACGGTCAAATTGTTACTAGCTGTCCCGCTAACGTTGGCGATGGTTGTGCTGAAATTCGTTGCCGTGGCCACGTTGGCAATTCGCACATAGACCGTATTGGAAACCACTCCACCCGTTTGTGTCAGTGTGAGAGCGTTCGTGGCGAACCCACTGCTGGCGTTCGTGCTGACTTCGATCAGGGAAGAGTTCGGCGTGACCGTGACGTTCGTCGCTCCAAGATTCGTTCCCGTCACTGTGTAGTTGGTGACAGAGGAGTTTGCACCCGTCGTCGTCGTTAATCCAGTTAGGCTAGTCGGATTGATAGTGATAGTTGGTGTAGAACCACCTCCCCCAGAAGATGAGTTACGAGGTGCAGCTATTGCCGCAACAAAGTCATTGGCATTATCATTGGAATCAGTCTCCCCGCCATTTTTACGAAAAATTGCAGTATTCGGTACTGGCGCCCGTCCTGTGCCCTCCCAAGTTGAGGCGGTTGTTCCATACCCTACTAAATCGATTATGGCTGAAGAAGTTGGTGCACCTCCGGAGAGGGCTGTGGTGGATGTGGTCAAAGCAAGTTTGCCAGCAGTCCCTGATAAGTTCTGAGAGTTTGAAGGAGTTGTATCGGCGGTAAATGCACTGCCGTTGGCACCACCACTTCCAAGCGCAATTAGGAAATAGCTCTTAGGTGCAATAGAACCGCTTAAAGCGCTTACCCCCCAAGTGCCAGTGCCGGTTGCGGAAGTATATTGAAGTCCGTAGGTGGATAAGTCCACAGCTGAGTTGCCAGCATTGTACAATTCAACAAAATCCCGATTTAACGCTGCGCCCGAGTTTCCTCCGTTTCCGTAAACCTGACTAATCCGAACTTGGGCTTGCCCAAGAGATGCAACAAAACAAAGTAATGCGAAGCACCATTTTGTGAATCCAAAGTTTGAGGTGCGGAGGATGTTCTTCATTTTTTATCCCCTTGGACAAGGCGTCTGAAGCGCGGGATTGGCATACGCAACCCGCACACTACACACGCTCTGTCATTGCTGGGGCACACCCAAAACCTGCTCCTCAATGGCTTAAAAGCTAGGAATTTTTTGTGACAATATTATGTCACTTATTTTGAGATAAAAAAACAAATTATAATCTATCCACCAACACTTTATATTTGATTTTTAGGGAATATATTTATCGTTTCCCTGGAAAATTATTCGCATTCTCGGTCGCTTATCCCTCGATATCCCCTTTTGCCTATGCCTCCTTAACCCCTTAACCCCTTCTCCGCGGACCCTCCTACTTAAACGTCCCAACAGGTTTGTTCGCACTTTTCGGATCCACCACCCAAACCGCCACACTGGAAGCAACCACGTACTTAGTTGAACCGACTGTATTTGTTAAAACACCAGTTCCGTTCGTATCAATCGCAAGAAAAAAATTGCTCATCTTGGAATAAAAACCTTTCGGAGTGACCAAACCCAAATCCCCATTTCCGCCGACACCATTCGTAAATTTCGGCGGCACCTCCAAAAACGCAATCCCGCGTGTATTTTGAGCACTCGTCCCCGTTGAGTTGGTTGTCGTCATCAAAGTTAAAAAATTCAAATCCGTTTTCCCAGTATTGGATGGATACTGCGAGTACTCCGCGTAAAATGCATTCACGGCTGTCTTAATCGATTCCGCCATCGCCGACACCTCCGCTTTCTTGCCCGCCTGCATCGCCCCGTTGATCGCCGGCAAACCCAACCCCGCCAGCAACCCAATGATCGAAATCACCACCAGCAACTCCACCAACGTGAACGAGTCGCTTTTTGCCTTTGGAAATTTGTGTGATGAAGTTATGCTCATAACTATGACTACACCCACTCTCCCCCCTTTCCACCAGAAAAATCCTGCCAAAAAAACCCTCGCTACAGATTTAAGACTTCAATCCAGAATCCACAATCAAGAATCCAAAATTTTCAACTCTCCCTCATCCCTTAATCCCTTCACCCCTCTCCGCACCACGGCCGCCTTCACCTTGATCGAACTCCTCGCTGTTATCACCATCATCGGCATCCTGGCAGGCCTCACTCTCGGTGCCGCGGGTGCCGTTCGCCGGCACGGTGCCACCTCCACCGCGAAGGCCGAGGTCGCCGCCCTTCAAGCCGCATGCGACCGCTACTATGCGGATAACAGTGCCTACCCAATCGGCACTGCCAGCCCCACCACTGTCACAGCCCCGGCAGGCGGAACAGTTCTCTTCACCAATCTGGTTGGCTCTGCCAATTTGAGTACTGCACCGACCACCAAACGCTACTTCGAACCCAAACCCGCCATGGTTTATACCAACACATCCCCTAACTATTTTATTGATCCTTGGGGATATGCTTATGGCTACAATTGCACCACAAATACCGACGGAACTTGGAACCCACCTTTAATCTGGTCCACCGCAGGCCAAACAACAGCTGCAGGAACAAACAAGTGGATCACCAGCTGGCCAAAGATGTAAATAGTTACATACTAAGTTTTTATATTAAAAAGTAACTTTTTTAATATTCACATTTTAAGCTTGTGTTGACATTGTAAATCCGAGATCTATATACCTTAATCGTGACCTGCTTTACTCCCTTAACCGCGTCTGCGCCCTGCGTAGCTCTTTCTGAGTCGCCGAAGTTAAGAGCGAAGCAGGGTCACGCTAAGTTCGCCAAACCCTCCACGTTTAATGCAAAACTACTTTTGCGCATTCTCACTTCCTCACCTCTGCACAATTCAAAATCCAAAATCCAAAATCGCTACCTAGCCCCCTTAATCCCTTCATCCCTTAACTCCTTCATCCCTGTCCGCACCATGGCGGCATTCACCCTCGTCGAACTCCTCGCCGTTGTCGGCATCATGGGTCTTCTTGCCGCAGTCGCCGTTCCCGCACTCAAAGGCCTGACCGGAAGCGGTGGCCGAAAACAGGCCCTCAGCCAGGTGATGGGCGCCCTCGAAATCGCCCGCAATACCGCCATCAACACAGGCACCAACGCCGCCGTTATTTTTCCCGATAGCACATTCGCATCAGGCGATGCCTACAAATACCGATCGATGGCTGTGGTTGCTTGGAATACCACCAACGCGGCCACCCCTGCCACCATGGTAGGCTCTTGGATCGTTCTCCCCCAAGGAATCGCCTTATTTCCAAACTCCATCTCCGCCCTGCCGCAAGGGACCAATATTTCCGTTAGAATTTTGACCACTAGCAACCCTGCAACGACCTTCCGCGCAATTAGTTTTCAATCGGATGGCGCCCTCGACGAAGGCCTTTTCCCGGTTACCCAGCCCCTTCCCAGCATCACTTTCTTTGAGGGCACCGTCGACGTTACCACTGCCAAAAAAAACTCCAAAACGACCATGTTTGAAACCGTCAACCTTACTCGCTACACCGGCCGTGCCATCCCCACCGTCATCACCAACGAGCCATGAAATCCTTTTCTGACTCCACATCTGGTACGTTTGCGAAATTTGTTTTTAAATTACATTCATACGTTCGCACAATCGGATCTTCCCACCTCCCCACCATCCAAAATAAAAAATTAAACATCCAAAATCTTCGCGCCATCCCCTTAACCCCTTCCCCTCTTAACCCCCTAATCCCTCGCCGCCTTCCGGCGGCGTTCAGTCTCACCGAAGTCGTAATCGCCATGGGTGTAGCCGCCGTCGCCTTCACCTCCATCATTGCCCTCTTCCCCCTCGGATTGGGAATGAGCAAGGAAAGTTACGAATCCACCCAAGCCGCCCTACTTGCCCAGTCGATCTTGGCGGACCTGCGCGATCAGGGAAGCTCCTCTTCAGGAAAACTGATTCAAAAGGGGGGATCGAATGACATGAACTCCAACAATTATGACACCATCCCCCTGAGCGCCAGCACCGCCAGTGGTGATCGCTACATTTATCTCGCATACGATCAGAAGGTTCGGACCGACTCCTCCAACTCCCCCGTCATGCTTCGTCCCATGACCTCCAGCGTATCCGTGACCGGTCCCGCCGAGCCCAACTGGTTCAAAACAAACCCTCCTGCCGGTGCCCTGCTTCTCGCAAAAGTTTCCCTGAAACAAACCTTTAAGTTCGTCTCCCCTTCCTCCCGCTCCGGAGGTTATCTCCAGCGAGTGGATGTGACTATTGAAAGCCCAGCTACTGCCTCTCCCTCTAACCGTGTGCAATATACTTTCAGCGGGGTGATCCCCTACCAATGAACCTCAGGCAATTCCTCTTTACCCCAGGCACTCGGATGAGAAATCCAGCGCGCCACGCCAGATCGGATGACCGAAACGGTCGTCTCTACCTAAGCTTGAATAATCAAAAGCCCCTTCGTGCTTTCACAATTTTTCCCGCTCTCTCCTTTTCAAAGGCTTTCACCCTGATTGAGCTGATGGCCGCCACCACGGTTCTTTCCGTTGTGCTTCTAATGATGGTCGGCATGCAGGACCAAATGTCCAAAGCTTGGAGCAATGCGAATCGACGCACGGATGCCACCCGCGAAGCGCGGGCGGCCTGCTTGCTCATGGCACGGGATCTCTCCACCTTCGCCCTGCGCGGTAAAACTGCCGGCCGAGTTGATGCCTTTCCCACCAACCTAAGCACTGCCGCCGTCCCCTTTTACTACTACAACGGATCCGCGGGAATTGCCCCGGGTGGGGCGGCCGACTGTGCTCAGTTTTTCGGACTCATTCCGCAAGCAAGCAAGACCAACAGTTCGGCCGATATTGCCCTCGTCGGTTATTATGTGGCCCTGGCCACCAACACAAACGTGAATGGCTTTCTCACCACCAGCTGGAATCTTTTCCGCTACTATGTCCCGCCCTCGAACGCCGCCAGCGGAATCGCAACATGGCTCAATACTCCAAACGGAACGGCACCTGCACTATTTGCCAATATATCCGCCAACAGCGAGATTCTGGCTCGGAACGCTTGCAACCTTCAGATCAAAATTTATGGATCCGCTTCGAACGCATCCGGGCTCGTCTATACTAATAACGGAGCTGGGGGTCCTTTCTACTCCGGCAATAAAATCGGGGTCGAACTTTCCTTTTATCCGGAAGACTTGGCCCAAAAAATCACGAACTCCGCCTGGATGAGTCCGGCCAACATCCAAAAATACTCCCGCTCCTTCGAGTTTAAGATCGATAACCCCAAGAACTGACCCATGCCCCATCCCTCCCCAATCTCCCGCCCGGCATCCTCGCCCAGCTTTGCGCTGATCAGCGTTCTCGCCCTTGTCTCCCTGGCCGCCCTGACCGCCACCGCTTTTTTGGCTTCTGCCCGGCTCGAGCGCCAAGCCACCACCTCGATCGGAAATAACACCCTTCTCGAAATGGCTCTCGAATCGGGCAAAGTCTGCGCTTCCCACGTTGTTTTTGAAAATTCCCAGACGGATCTAGGTGGGTACACCCACATTGTCACCTATTGGCGAACCAATTGGACCGATGAGCTCGGCTACCCCTTCCTCGGCCAAGTCAGAAACAGCAGCGGGGGACAGGGCGCCAATTGGTATTTCTTCCCTCTCTTTAGCCCGGCCGGGGTGACGAATTTCGATAGCACCGTGATTCAAGGCGCTATGCGGTGCACCAACATCCACCAAGGAACCTTTTCCAACGATATGCAAAATTTCATGGCCAACAACGCTACTAAAGGATTCACGAATACCCCGGACCCGGGGCTAACCAATATAAAATGTGTTCAGATCCCTCTCCTTGGGGGACGCACATCTCCCCCCGTGGGTTGGATCTATATGAATCACGAAAAAAGAAAGTTTGGTAGCACCCTGACGAACACCTCTCCTGTCGTGCGAGTCGCCTGGTTTACCGAAGATCTCGAGGGCTTGATCGACGCAGACCGGATGGGTGCCTCCACCACCCGCTCCACCGGAACCAATTCCGAGGAAATTTCCATCACAAACGCAACTGACACCAACGGAAGCCCCCTCATCACCTCTCTTTCGACTTTTACGAATGCCCGGAAAGCATTCCTTTCATACGGACTTCTTGCGTCCTCGAATGTCAGCGGATTAACGAATTCAACGAACGCCCGATACTTCGCCAGCGGGCTGCGGTCGTGGAGAAATACAAATGCTCCTGGTGCCACACCCAACGGGGCTCTGGCATGGATTCCTGTCGGAATTCCCATTGCTGGGACCTCTAACGCCCCCCTCGGCTACATCAATCAGGGCTACACAAAATTAAACCTGAATAATCTTATCTCCGGAACGCCCGGGGCTTCGGTGACCAATATCGCTACCGTGATCACGAATAATCTCCCCGGCTTCACTAATCGTGCAGGGGGAATGAGTGGAAACATCTACGTCTCCAACATCGCGGCCAACATTGTGGATCTTTTTGACAGCGATAACTTCGCAACAACGGTTGGAAATTCAGTCCGCGGAATCGACAGCTACCCTTTCGTCAATGAAATTTGGGACCAAGTCGTACTGACGAATATAATTGTGACCCCCAGCACTACAACCAACTGGGTCGTCACATATCGCCTCGAGATCACTACATGGATGGAACTTTGGAATTTATCCTCACAACCTGTCACCAACGGCTCGATGAGTATCTTCTATCAAAATCGTGAGGTCCTAACGAATAGAACAAGTGGGGCAAATGATATTCCAGTTAGCTTTTCAATTGCGTTAAATTACACATCGAATCTAAGCTGGAACTTCACAAATAATTTTCTACCGACAAATCCTATAATTAGCGATTTAACAAATTCACGAATTAGCCCGAATGCCTTCCACATGGTTGCGTTTCCAAAGTTTACCACCAACGTCTCAATAACAAACATTCCACCTAGCACACCTTCCACGAAAACTAATCTTTTTCTTCTTTGGGCTACGAATGGAAATTTAAATGGCTACGCCACATACTTCAGTTCCAACTCCGCTGCACTGCCGTCTTCGATGTCTACTCACCCCTCTAGGGTCGACTCCTCCTCCTCTGCTTTCAATGGAATTCAGCGAAACACAAACAACCCTTCCAAGCACTTTCTTGATTCGTCCCAAACTGTTTGGTGGCGCGGAAACGGAACCCCAAACTCGGACTTAACCAAAGGATTAGCTGGGGATCCGAGGATGAGTTTCCACCTCGACTCGAGTTCCGGTCAAACCTGGTTCGATCACCAATTCGAAACCGGTCGCGCCTCTTGGTGGGCAAGAAACACTTTGAACGGACTATCTTTCACGGTCGATTTGAGTAAATGGCCCGAGACTTCGCACAACACGACCGAATATGCTAATATTACCGACCCTAGTACGAACCCTGTAAAAACCGGTATTACGAGAGCACAAGAGACTAATAAGCCTGTTCAGATTATTTACAACACCCTACCCGCGAACATCGTTCAACTTGGACAAACGTTTGATCCCATGCAATGGAGTTATAATGTAAATAATAATACTAACGGACTACCGCTAACTGGAGCCATAGGTGCAAATTCCTCTGGGGGTGGTCATACCCTCCGCATCGGCCGCGCCGAGCACCCACTTTTCGCCTTCACCAATATGTACGGGAACAGTGTGCCTCCTATTCCAAATATGAGTATGTCTGCTGCCGCTCTCCTCGATCTCTTTTGCCTGACGAACGGCACCAGTGTTTATGACGGCCCCGACAGTTTGGGGGGAGGAAAAATCAATCTTAACACCGCCCCCGCCCCTGTCCTCCGTGCGCTGGCCGGAGGGATTCGCCTTAGCAACGACGTAGCACAAGTACCAGCAAATTACGACATCCCACCTGCCATGGCCGAAGCTTTTGCCCAAGGCGTGATGCGTTTCCGCTCAAAATACCCTTTTCTTACCCCCAGTCATTTATCTTTTATTGGCACAGACTCAACTTGGCCCAATACAACCACTTGGCCCTCCAATGCAGTTTTTGGGAACACGAATAGGATCGACCTTGCCACTGGCACCAATGCACCTGGAAATACCTTCGGCTCCTCCGCTCAGATTGGTATCACCGAATGGAATGATCAGGCCGCAGAAGAGTGGTTCTCAAAAATCTATGCCCTCTCATCCTGCCAAAGCCATAACTACCGCATCTATGTAGTCGCCCAACTGGTCGCCACGAATTCAAGCGGAGCCACCAACCCTGTCGGCCCTCTGATGAAGAAATACTACCAGGTATACATGCGGCACGGATCCGCCGTGACGGGCCTAACCACCAACACCACCTACTCAGGGAATAATATTGTCACATGGCTACCAACAGGAGGCGGAGTGATCGACATTTATAAATCTGACTACTAGTCATCCGCACTACGCTCCCCCTTTAGATTTCGAAAGCAATGGGCAAGCTTTCTCACCCCAAAAACCTCCGTTTCTCGATGCCCGCCTAAAATCAGGTTGATCCCCAGTTCCTTGGCCTTCACCTCCGTTGGATAGTCCGCCTCGCCCGTGATCAGCGTGTCCAATCGCGCCTTCACGACCTGATCCAGATCCCCAAACCCCCCAGTCACAATTCCAATCCTTCGACAAACTTCCGGCCCATGGCCCAATACCGCCGCTTTTCTCCCCGTGGCTCGACTCAACCGATTCACTAAATCCCTCAACTTGAACCTGCAACCTTCTACCTTCCACCCGATCGCCCTTCCCATGGCCACACCAAACGGTTTGCGCTTCGAATTTCCCAATCCCAACGCCCGCAACAACCCGATCGAATTTCCCAACTTTGGATGCGCATCCAAGGGCAAATGCGACGAGTAGATCGCCACGCCCATTTTCTTGGCCAGACCAATCCTCTTTGCCCGAATCTTCCGATCCAAAGCCGAACTCCCCCAAAACAGCCCGTGATGCACGATCAGGAAATCCACCCTCTCTTTTCCCGCTTTTCGAATCGATTCCATATCCGCATCCACTGCCCGTCCCACTTTTTTCACCGGCTTGTTGTGGCTCACCTGCAATCCATTCTTAGCCCCAGGATAGTCTCGGAACTTTTTTGTCCTCAAAATCTTGTCGCACTCCTTCGCCAACTCCTTTGCCTTCATCCCACCTTCTTACCCC
>Ga0214921_10003948_pt1 | contig 22306 bp, 24 predicted proteins | sample LL1505_MetaG_FD_177992 | JGI IMG/M metagenome (GOLD analysis project Ga0214921, IMG submission 177992) | Freshwater microbial communities from Lake Lanier, Atlanta, Georgia, United States - LL-1505 | ecosystem: Environmental > Aquatic > Freshwater > Lake | place: USA: Georgia | collected... | reverse complement strand
ATAGCCGCATAGGTCAGGGCATGGAACGCATGGGCTGGTGGACTCAAAACGGTCCGGGCTCCGTAGACCATCGTCATCCCCAACACCAGTACCCCTGCCGTAAAGTCCCAGCGTGGTTTCCATTTTTGCGCACCGCGAATTTCCAATTCAAAACGACGAGCCGTTAAAGTCAGGGTCAAGGATCCCATCACCACCACCCACGAAACCAAAAGAGCCCCACCCAGGTCAGCAACCTGAGCCAAAAGAATAAGATTTCCCTGGGATACCCCGATCGTGTTCCAACCAAATCCGCTAAAAACCGTTCCCCGCAACCATTCCGTCAGGACCCAAGCGGATGCACCGACCGCGGCATGCAGCACATTTCCAAAACTGGTCATCCCTTCCCCATCCCGCCCTGCCATCCGAACCCAAATGACAAACCAAAGTGCCGGATAGACCGCCATATACAGACACAGCGCAATCCACCCAGCCACCGTGACCGTAGTCAACCAGCTGAAAGTGGTTAAAAAGTGAGTCGCTCCGGCGAAGAAACCGAGAACGAGACTGCTGTGCAGATTAGGTTTTTGTCTTTGCCCGTAGTACGCCAAAGGAATCAAAGCCAACCACCCCGCCAGAGGCTGGCTGAAGGGCGCAAATCCCATGGTTAGGCCCAAACCGGTCAACCCAGCGCAGATCCATCCGATAGTGGGGATACCAAACATGTCCTTTTTTCGTTCCCAAGACAGCCCGAGTCAACGTTCGCTCAAGCTTGTCGGAACCCCGCCCCTGCTCTTACCTCAAGGAATGGTCCCCTTGCGCCTGCGCGAAGCTCTGTGGAAATTCTTTCTGATCTGGGCGGGAGTAGGACTTCTCGCCGTGACCTTTCGGCTTACCCCCGCTTGGGCGGAGTCCCTTCCACTTCCGATGCTGCTGACCTCTTTTATATCACTCTGCCTCCGTTACGGGGATTTCATCTCCATGATTCTGGCAGCCACTCACGTCTACTTTTCCGCGGTGGACCGTTTAGGGCTGCGCCAAGCCCGATGGACTGCGGCGGTGATCCTAATTTCCTCTGCGACTCTGGAGACTTTCGGCACGCTGACCGGAATCCCGTTTGGCTCCTATCACTACACGGGTGCCTTCGGTCCTCGCATGGCAGGAATTCTGCCGCTGGCTATTCCATTGGCATGGTTCGCCGTGGTGGCGGGAGCCAATCTCAGCCTCAGCCAATACTGGCTCAACTCTTCCCGAGCTCCGGTCGCCATTGCCACAGGTGCCGTCGCGCTCCTTTTTGATTTTCTCATGGAACCCTTTGCCTACGCCATCCGGGGTTACTGGAACTGGGCGAATAACATCGTCCCACCGCAAAACTACTTTTCCTGGTTTATCTTCAGCGCCCTTCTCGCCTGGATTACACCCGTCTACGCCCCCCCCTCGATAAAAGCTGATGCCCGACCTGCTATGACCCTAGGCATCATGGCCGGACTTTTTATCGCCGCGCGTATTGCGCACGGGATCTGAATCGCCGACCGAGCTTAAGCCCGGCCTGCGCGAACTTTCCGCCAGATCCCCAGCCCCCGCCAAAGTTTGCGACCCAAGGAAAGCGAGTGACGTCGTGAAAAAACATCGAATCCAGAATCTTCGATCGGATCCAGGATTCCTGCGTAAAGCTCCCGCATCAGCCAAGTGGCCAACTGCGGTCCGCCGGAGGGAAGTTCGCGGATTCCAGACTCGGCTAATGCATACTGATTTCGCGCTCTTTTGACCTGAAATTCCATAAACTCCCTCCAACGGCCGGAGGGTTTTCCCGCCAGCAAATCCTCTCGTCGAACGCCAAACTCTTTTCGTTCATCCGCCGGGAGGTAAATTCTGCCGGCCCGGGCATCTTCAGCAACATCACGAAGGATATTCGTGAGTTGCATCCCTCTTCCCAAATCGACCGCGCGAGGTTCCGCCGCAATGTCCTCCAAGCCGAAAACACGCATCATCATCAGGCCGACTGTGCCGGCCACTCGATAACAATAGAGATCCAACTCCTCCCAGTCTTGAATCTCCACCTGCCCCACATCCCCCGCCACCCCGATCGTTAGATCCTCAAACCAACGTTCCTGAAGCTTCTTTCGACGAACTGTATCACGAAAAGCAGGCATCCACTCCTCCCCCAACTTCTCTCCTCCACTTCCAAAAGCTTTTTCGAGAACCTCTCTAGCAACTTTTGGATCCACTTTTTCCCCCCGAGCTGCGGCACGATCCACCACATCATCAATTGAACGACAACAGGCATAAACTGCGTAGCTATCCCGTCTAACCTCCAAAGGGAGAACGTGGGACGCAAAATAAAAAGTCTTAGCATGCTCCCGCGTCACCTCCCGGGCTGCGGAAAAAGAGGAATCCAAAGAAACGATCGTTTCGGAGGGAACCAACGGACTATACGTTCACTCGGACGGATTGGCGCACCCAGTGGATAGCTTGGGCAATCGCATCCCGTTCGCACGATTCCAGATGGGAACGCAACAGGCGGTCTGTCGCTTCCTGAAAGAGAGCAGTGCAGCGTTCCTGCATGGCGGCTAACGCCCCGGATTTCCTCAAAAGATCCTGCACTTTGGAAATTGAAGCCTCATTCCGCGAGGGGGCATGGAGACACATCTGCAAAAAAGACCGATCCGTCTCACCTAAACGCTCATAAGCCTCACGAACCAAAAGGGTTTTTTTGCCCTCGAGCAAGTCAGTGGGCAGAAGTTGATCTCGTCCGTCCAAATGAGAAAATTCCAGCAGATCGTTCTGGATCTGGAAGGCCAAACCCAACGGCTCCATGACCGAGGCAAGATCCTCTGCTTTTTCTGGGGAAGCACCGGCCAGAATGGCCGCCACAACACAAGGAGCTTCAAAAGTGTAGCGCGTGGTTTTCAAAAGATACGTGCGTTCGATATCCTCCTTCGAAACCCGGCTGATATCTCTTGATCCGAGCAGGATATCAAAAATCTCTCCTACGCCTGTGTCAGTAACGTAAGAGAGAAATTTTTTAATGGCTTGTGACTCCTCCCGCTCGCCAAAGGACCCCTGTTGGATGGTTTCCATGGCCAAGGCAAAAAGCAGATCCCCCACAACCAAAGCAACCCCTTGGCCCGTTCGTTCCGCATCACTCAACCTCCCCTGTCGCTGTTCCACCAACTTGTGAAAGGTGGGCAAACCCCGCCGCTTTTCCGAACGATCAATCAAATCGTCATGCACCAGAACAAAGGCATGGAGAAGCTCAAGAGAAATAGCGGCCTGCAGAAGGGACGTGTCCCCCAGGGCTTTGCGCCCTCCCAAGGCTCGATAGGTCAAGAGAAAGAGGAGAGGCCGAATCCGCTTCCCCTTCCGTCCTACAAACTCACACATATCAAAGTAAACAGCCTCAAAGTGTTCCCCGTAGTCATACCGCTCTTTTTGACGATGGAAAAAAGCCTGGAGCTCCTGCTCAAAAAGATTCGGCATTTTCTCCAACTCAGGCATGGAAATGTTTGCTTTCATGGAAATAATTTCGCTTTGGTGGTAAGGTTTCGACAAATAGAAAAGGGAGAGTTATTCAGATCGTATATTCACTTCCTTGTGGCCGCTGGGCTTTGGGCACGATTTTTAAGGCTGCGTGCTCTGCAAAAACCAAATGATGAGGGGGAATGCTCTTCGTCAAAAAAACCCCTCCTCCAATCGTGCTCCCTTCGCCGACCACTGTTTCTCCCCCAAGAATCGTGGCGCCCGGATAGATCGTTACCCGATCCTCAATCGTCGGATGCCTTTTTCTTCCTCTCAAAGATTCGGCTCCTGTGACCGACCGGGCACCCAAGGTCACCCCGTGATAAATTCTGACTTCTTTTCCAATCTGGGTTGTCTCCCCGATGACAACTCCAGTGCCGTGGTCGATGAAGAAAGAAGGCCCAAGAATCGCGCCGGGATGAATATCGATTCCCGTACGGCTGTGGGCCCACTCCGTCATCATTCTAGGAAAAAGGGGCACACCCAAAAGATGCATTTCATGAGCCATCCGCTGCACAGCGATGGCCTCGATTCCGGGATAAGCGAGAAGGATCTCCTCCACGTTCCGCGCCGCCGGATCCCCTGCCAAAACCGCCTCCACATCTGTCTTAAGAATGGCCCGGACGGCGGGGAGTCGCGCAAGAAAGGATCGGACTTTGCCTTCAGCGGATTCCCCAGGCGATACCTTTCCCGAAAGACTTTTACTCACCTCCCGTGAAAGGGCTTTTTCCACGTTAACGAGAAGTTCCGTGATCGCCGGACCCAGCTCTTTCCCCTCAAAATCATCCCCCTCGTAAAATCCCGGGAAAAGCAAATGGAGCAGGTCTCTGGTGATGGAAGCTACAGCCCCTTTCGATGGAAGTTGAGCTCCCCCAAGATGATTGATCGCGGCCAACTCGGCATACGAACGGACCATTTCTGAGGCTAATGGGTGATGATTGCTCAAGAATATATCCTATGGGAAACCCAGCCCCGGATCAACTTGCTCGGATGCGTTTTTGTTGGGCGAAACGCCTTTCCGATGGCTCAATGTCGGGGTGAGCAAGGAAGTTTTCATCCCTGAGTCCCTACCCCCCCTTCTTGCAGGCCGCACCCGTTACGGGGTCATAGGCTTCCCTATCGCCCACTCCCTATCCCCCTTCTTACATCACGCGGGTTTCCAAGCCATAGGTCTGGATGCCGAATATCTACGGATTGAAATTTCCCCGGAAAATCTTGCGACATCCATCTCGCAGCTTGGACAAAAAGGTTTCCATGGATGGAACTGCACCCTGCCTCATAAGAATTCCATGTTTTCACTGGTAGATCAGATGGATCCCACGGCCGCCGAAGCAAAATCAGTAAACACCGTTCGTATCGAGGGAGCTAAGCTTCACGGCTTTAGCACCGATGCATTGGGCTGGAGAGCCGCAGTCGACGAAACATGGAAAATCGACCTCAGCAAAAGCCGAATCCTGATCTTGGGCTGCGGCGGTGTCGGTCAGACTTTGGCAAGACATCTGGCCCGATCCGGTTGCCAATCTCTCATCTTGGTCAATCGAGACCCGAAAAAGGCACAAACCCTCGTCCAAGAGCTTGAAACATTCGCCGCAGGACGGTTTTCGCTGCAAATGATTGAATGGCAATCCAGAGACCTCGAATCTACTCTTCGGGAAACAGATCTCTTGATCCAAGGCACAAGCCTAGGGTTAAAAATCGACGATCCCCTGCCGATTGATCCGAGCAGGCTCTCCCAGGAGCTGAAGATTTATGACACCGTTTACCGCAAAGATCTTACCCCCTTGGTCCAAGCCGCCCGGAAGCTTGGCATGCAGGCCGAAGACGGCCTGGGGATGCTACTCCATCAAGGGGCTCTTTCCTTCACGATATGGACAGGACAAAAAGCACCCTTAGAAAAAATGCGCCAAGCTCTTTATCAAGCAGCCGGTCGAGTGTTGTGAATCTAAACTTAATTCTATCCGCAGCCGTTTTTATCATGGGCGCTTGCGTGGGGTCTTTTCTGAATGTTTGTATTTTACGCATTCCTCTGGGGCAATCTGTTGTCCGACCCTGGTCACGTTGCCAGGCTTGCGGACTCGAACTTCCTGGTTTCCTCAATCTTCCCATCGTGGGCTATTTTATCCTCCGAGGTCGGGCACGATGCTGCGGAGTGCATTTAGACCCCCGCTACCCGGTCGTGGAATTAGGCACAGCACTGGTTTTCACCGCCCTTTGGCAGCTCTACCCTCCGCTTCTTTTTCTGGTCTATGCAGGCCTTACCGCTGGCCTGATTGTGGCTTCTGGCATCGATCTGGATTACCTCGTCATTCCCGACACTCTGACGGTGGGCGGCGTTGTTGCGGGAATCTGTGCCAGCTATCTCCTTCCTGAAATGCAAAACTGCCAAAACCCAACGGATGGAATGATCCAATCTGTTTTAGGAGCCTCGATTGGAGGAGGAATTTTATGGATCACAGCGAAAACGGCATCTTGGCTTTTGCAGAAAGAGGCGATGGGCATTGGAGACGCCAAACTCTTGGCAGCCGTGGGCGCCTTTTTGGGCTGGCGCAGTATCCCCTTTATCCTAGTCGTATCTTCTTTCTTGGGAGCAGTCGCTGGAATCAGCCTAGTCAAAAGTCGGAAAAGAAAACTGGGTGTTAAAATTCCCTATGGCCCCTATCTCGCTTTGGCTGCGGCCCTTTGGCTTCTTTTAGGAAAAGGTCTCCTAGCCTCTTTTCTATCGAAAATATCTTCCTAATAACACTAATATTAATTACTTATCTCACTGTATATAAATAGTATATAAAATATATATATCGCTGGTTTTTACTAACATTCCCTATTTCCATGCATCGACAAGAAAACACATAAGACCCTTTATATAGGGATGCCTAGGCCGTGTACTACAATATGTAGTATTATTTCTCTTTGTGTATTAATGCTTTCAGTCCGTCCAATCTTGGCGGAGGACTCCTTAATCTCCATTCAATCAGATGGCTCAATGGCGCTCTACAACTCTTCAGGCGTACTGATCGACGAAGTAAAACAGGGAACACCACGGCAGGCGGCGAACTGTGGCGGACAAACCGTCAACGTCAGTTATGGATTCAATTCATCCGGCAAAAAAACCATCTTGATTAGCCTCCCAAAATCCTCCCTCTCGGCGACGGCATTTATTCTGTCGGACAAGAATATTTCTCTCTCACCCGGATCCTCCCTTCGCATCACCATGAACGAAAATAATGAGTTAGAACGAATGGAAGGAACTCCCGTTGGATCTGTAACGATCGAAAAAGTTTCTAGCAAACCCGATTTACAATACGAAACACCTCCCATGCTGCCTCTGAGGAAAGATACGGAAATTGCCAAAATACAGGAACCCCCTCCTCCGCCCTCGCCAGAAGCTTTAAAAGAAACAGCTCTTGAAAAAGCATCGATACCCAGCGCCCCTGCAGTCACCGAACCCGAAAAAGCATCCCAACTGACTTCGGAATCCATGGAAGCTTTGCCGCCAACGAAAAGCACACCAGTTTCACCCGCTGCACCCAACACGGAAGATTCGTCCTTTTTTCTCGGAGGTTGGCCCGGAAAACTTCTAGATCGCCCTATTCCCGCGGGACTCATGGAGGAAGATAACTTCTACATCCGGACGGAAGGTGGCCCACGCTTTGTCAGCTCGATGAATATCGTGAATGTTGTGGGACCCAACGGACCATCCAATTCAATCATCCAAAAGGAAGTCGCTTTCAGCACCGGCTACCGCCAGGACATCGATGCGGGAGTATGGTTGACTGACTGGTTTGGCATGGCTGTTGAAACAGGCTTTGCCCTCAATGCCATGCGGGGCAACACCCAAGGAATGACCGTATCCAGTAGCACCTACTGGAGTGTTCCGATCCTAGCCCAACTTTGTTTCCAATATCCGAACGACACCGGCTTTCTTCCCTATATTAACCTTGGATTCGGAGGAGGCTGGAATTACTTCAAGATCGGCAGCATCAATTACAATGGCTCAAATTACACCAAGCTTTCAGGCTCCGGAAACGATATGAACAATGCTTATCAAATTGCGGCAGGCGTTCGCTACCGACTCTACGAACAACTAAGCCTGACTTTGGCCTACAAATTCTATGGTACCAGCCAGCCCACGGTGGATATGGGAGACGACCAACAAGTCACCTTTGGCTCTCCGGTGACTAACACGATCGAAATTGGCGGAAATTTCGCTTTTTAAGACAATCTATCTTCGGGCGGAACCGTTTTGCGCCCGGTCGCGCAGATAATGATCCGCTAAAACAAGCATTGTCATAGCCTCCACCATCGGAACAGCCCGGGGTAATACACACGGGTCATGCCGCCCCCGGGCTTTCAGTTCCGCACCTCTCCCTTTTAATCCAACTGTCTTTTGAGCCTTGGCAATGGTCGCTACCGGCTTAAAGGCAACGCGGAAGACAATCTCTTCTCCATTACTGATCCCCCCCTGAACTCCCCCGCTCCGGTTAGTCCGAGTACGAACACGCTTTCCATCCATATAGAATTCATCGTTGTGCTCCGAACCACGCATCCGGACTCCTGTAAACCCAGATCCGATTTCAAAACCCTTGCTGGCAGGCAGGCTCATGACGGCTTTTGCCAAATCTGCTTCTAACCGGTCAAACACAGGTTCACCTAATCCAACCGGACACCCCCTCACCACACATTCCACCACGCCACCCAAGGAATCCCCTTCAGATCGAACTCTTTCAATCAGGCGTATCAGCTGTTCCGCTTCCTTTGCCTCAGGCCAACGAACGGGATTCGATTCGACTTCTTTGGCGTCGACCTGACTGGAGTCCATTCGAGACACCAGACTACCCACCTGGCGGACAAATGCGGTGACAGAAAGTTTGGGAACGAGTTGCCCAAACATTTTTTTTGCGACCGAACCCCCAATGACACGCCCAATGGTCTCCCGAGCCGAGGTCCTTCCTCCTCCCTGCCAATTCCGAATACCATATTTTGCCTGATACGTGTAATCAGCATGACTCGGGCGATAGAGGGTTTCCATTTCGCGATAGGCTTCAGGACGTGCATCCTGATTCCTCACCCATACGGAAATCGGGGTCCCGAGAGTTTTTCCGTCGAACACCCCAGAAAGAATTTCGCAACGATCCGCCTCTTTCCTCGGGGTGACGATTTTACTTTGCCCCGGACGACGACGATCCAAGTCTGGTTGGATATCTTTTTCCGCAAGGGAAATCTGGGGCGGACAGCCATCGATAACGGCGCCCACGCCCCCTCCATGGGACTCCCCCCATGTGGTGACCCGATACAGATGGCCAAATGTGTTTCCCATAAAGTTAGTCTGCCCGAAAAACTGTATTTACCCAAGCCTAGGAATACCCCCCCCCAGTCTCGCCCAATGCCCGAAAGCCTGTCAAAGTATGGGGATGAAAAAGCCCGGTCACATATGGCTTTTGGGTCTGTCGGGATCCGGGAAAAGCACCCTAGGCCCCATCTTGGCAAATCTTCTTCATCTTCCCTTCTTTGATACAGATGAAATCATTATCCAAAATGCCCAGCACTCTATTCCCGAGATCTTTTCTTCGGAAGGGGAGAACGGATTTCGAAAACGCGAAACCCAAGTAATTCGCGATCTAGAAAAACAAAACGCTGCTGTCGTCGCCTGCGGAGGTGGGGCTGTTTTAGTTCCTTCCAACCGAGAGTGCATGCGGAAAGCCGGCACCCGGGTTTATCTGCGGGTTCCCTTGCAAACACTCAGCAACCGCCTCGAAAGCAAAAAGGACCGCCCCTTGCTGGCCCATGGCCCCATCCTCGCAACGCTCACGGAGCAACTCGCCGCAAGGGAACCCTGGTATCGGGATAGCGAGATTGAAATCAACGCCGATGCCCCGTCTGTAGATGTGGCCCGGGAGGTTTTTCAAAGACTGATGACCCAGGCTTAAGGAGATGGATCGATCTCTACTTCTCAAGGAAACTGCTCGTGCACTTGGCTTCGATGCAATCGGTATTGCGCGAGCTGAAACACCAGCCCAAGCCGGACATCTTTCCGAATGGCTTCAGCTGTCTTACCACGGCGAAATGAAATGGATGTCCAAAACCCCGCAGATCCGCATGAACCCAAACGCCTACGATCCTTTAGCCCGAACGATCATCGTGGCCGGACTTTCTAGTCGGCAAGAGCGATCCATACATAGACGAGGAAGAATCGCGGCTTACGCACAGGGGGAAGATTACCATGAGATTCTCCGGGAACTTCTTGAAACCTTGGCCCAGAAAACCATTGCAAGCTGGGGCGGAAACTATCGTGTCACCGTAGACTCCTCCCCAGTAATGGAAAAACCCCTTGCGGCTTTGGCCGGACTTGGTTGGCAAGGTAAAAACACCCTTTTGATCCATCAAGAACACGGTCCTTGGCTCTTGCTGGGGTGCCTCCTGACCGATCTGGCGATTCCTGCCGATTCCCCGACGAACGATCATTGTGGCTCCTGCCAAAGATGTATGGAAGCATGCCCAACCCAGGCCTTCCCCCGGCCCTACGTTTTGGATGCACGACGTTGTTTAGCCTACCTGACAATCGAACATCCCGGCTCCATCCCCATGGAATTCCGTGCCCTGATAGGAGATCGTATTTTTGGATGCGATGAATGCCTCGAGGCCTGCCCATGGAACCGTCACGCCGCAAAATCCCGGGAGATTCGTCTCCATCCCATTCCTAGGTCGAATCTGACTGAAATGTTGGGATGGAACGACGCAAGGTTTCGCAAAGAGTTTCGGGGAACCCCCATTTTTCGCCTAAAATGGAATCGGTGGATTCGGAACCTTTGTATCGTTCTCGGAAATATTGGCACAGCCGAGGATCTGCCAGCACTTGAGAAAACCAACAAGGAAACAGACCCATTAATTCAGGAACATGCTTCTTGGGCCATCCAGCAGATCCGGGCAAGAAATGGCGAGATTAAAAAGTCCGAATAGGATCCATCAACCAAGAGTGAAGCTACCTATTTCTTCACACCTGGCAGGAGGGTTTTCAATTCTTCCGTTTTGGGTTTCTTGTCTTCTTCGGGGATGAGTTGCGCCTGCTCCCCCGATAAATAACCCTTCTCCACCAAAGAGTCGGCAAACGTTGAATTGGCATCCGGCGAATATATTCGATAAGCCGAACTCACGTACTCCATCGCTGCCGTCTTATCCTGCCTGAAAAAGGCATCTGCGGCCTTGGCAAAATAATAGAGGGGGCTGTTGGGACTTGGTTCCAACTGATTCAGAAAATCATTCGCCTTGGATGAATTGCCACCCAAAAGATCACAAAGATAGATCTTATAGGATCCCAAATCATTCTTTGGCTGGCTGTTCAGGAATATCTGAAAACGTTCGCGAGCTTCGCTGTACTTATTATTCAGAAAGAGAACTTCACCCAGATTAAATTGAGCCATAGGCAGATCAGGCTGGAGTCGCAACGAATCACGAAACGACTCCTCCGCCTTCACCCAATCTCTTTGCCGAGTATAGATTGCGCCACGTAGATTGGCGTTGTTCGCTTGATTGGGCTTGGCCTGATCCGCCACGTCCAGGTACTTCAGCGCACCCTCCAAATCATTCCGCGCAAAGGCTTGAGCTGAACGAACATAGGCGACCTTGTATTTTTCAGCCAAATCTTCGGGAGGCGTGAAGGATGATGCTTCCTGTTTTGAATTCGGGGCTGATGAACCGACAGATTTAGCGTCTTTTTTCCCACAGCCCAACAGACAAAAGACGAATCCCATCGCTAGCCCAGTCAAGAAATACCGAGACCCATTCATCTTGCTCAATTTCGCAGAAACTCCGAACTTCCTCAACCCTATTCCCCAGTCTTTTCAAATCCCTTCCTTTCGGCGAATTTATCAGAGAAGTGAAATTTCTTGTCACCGGAGGAGCCGGTTTTATCGGCAGCCATTTGGTCCGCCAACTTGCTCCCATGGGCGAAGTGACGGTTCTGGACAATTTGAGTTCAGGACGAGAAAGCAACCTCCAAAGGGTTCCCTGCCACTTGCTCCAAGGATCTATTCTTGAACTCGGAAAACTACAACAAGCCCTCAAAGGGGTGACCCACGTCTTTCATCTCGCCGCCATGGTTAGCGTTCCTGAGTCCGTGCAGAAACCGGATCTATGCCATAAAATCAATGTTGAAGGTACCCGCTTGCTTCTCGAGTCCTCAGCTCAAGCCGGAGCGATTCGGGTGGTTCTCGCCAGCTCTTGCGCCATCTACGGCAACGAACCCACCATGCCCAAACAGGAAGATCTGACTCCTGCCCCGCTCAGCCCTTATGCCCAGTCTAAATGGGAAGGGGAAAAACTTTGCTCCACAGCCCCCCTTTCCGCCATCGCACTTCGCTTTTTCAACGTCTACGGTCCACGACAAGATCCCCAAGGTCCTTACGCCGCCGCTGTTCCCAAACTTCTTCAGGCTGCCTCGACAGGCATCTCCCTTCCGATTCATGGGGATGGCCTTCAAACCCGTGACTTTGTCTATATCGAGGATGTCACATCGGCCTTGATCCATGCGGCCACGCATGCCGACTGCCATGGCGTTTACAACGTCGCATCCGGTCAGTCAGTCTCCATCCTTGAACTTGCGAAAGCCATCCTTTCCGCAACTGGATCCAAATCTACCATCGAACACTTTCCGGCACGCGAGGCGGATGTTCGGCACTCCTCCGCTTCCATCGAACGCCTCCTTTCCACCGGATGGAAACCCTACTTTACCCTTGCCTCCGGCTTAAAGAAGATGGTCTCTTACCCCTAAGACCGCACCGTATTCCTCCTTATCCGACTTTTCCGCCCGCCAAACCTTCGCATCATGGGAGGATTCTAGCCCGGGTGGTGGAATGGCAGACACAAGGGACTTAAAATCCCTTGGGGAGAAATCCCCGTGCGGGTTCGACCCCCGCCCCGGGCACCACAACCACTCCTCTCCGGAGTTGCCGACCCCCACCTCCCGTGTATTTTCAAAGCCCATGGCCGACAAGACCCGCATCCTCAAGGAAAACGTTCCCGGAAAATGGTACGTGGACGACAGCTGCACTCCATGCCATGTCTGCCTGGAAGAAGCTCCCAAGCTTCTCAAGTACAACGAAGATCAGACCTACGTCTATTTTTTCAAACAACCCGAAACCCCGGAAGAATTAGACGCCGCCCAGCGCGCCCTTGATATCTGCCCGACCGGCTCAATCGGCAACGATAACGCCTGATCCCCCATGTCGGAATCCGCCACTACCGCAAAATCCGTCTCCCCCGCTTTCGGGCGTAACAACCCATATTCCGCCCAACTTCGGGAAAACCGTTGGCTTAATCAAAAGGGCTCGAGCAAAGACACGCGGCATATTTCGATCGAGTTAGGCTCTGACGGTCCTACCTATATCTGTGGCGACTCCCTCGGTGTCGTCCCCCGAAATCCCGATCCCCTCGTCCAAGAGTTTCTTGAAAAACTGGACCTCGCCAGCGATCCAACCCTTCGCGAAAACGTGGCATCAACCCTTATTCTGAACCGTGCCGGAAAGAAGTTCGTTAAAGCGGTCGCAGAGAGAGCCACCGGGACGGCTCGCGATAAGCTGGGGGCCATTTGCGCTGATGAAAAAAAACTGGATGAGTATGTCTTCGATCGTGATGCCGTGGACGTTCTCCATGATGCCCCGGGGGTGAAATTCGACCCGGCAGAGATTCCCAATCTCCTCAACAAAATCGCCCCACGCCTCTACTCGATCGCATCCTCTCCCGATCACCGCACCGGCCATGTCGATCTGACCGTGGCCGTCGTTCAGTACACCACTCATGGTCGCGCCAAACAGGGTCTGGCCTCCGGGTATCTGGCCCGCCTCGGAGCCGGCAACTCTCTACCCGTTTATGTCCAGCCAACCCGCCATTTTCACCTCCCTCCGTCCAACCGAGATATCATCATGATCGGTCCGGGCACTGGCATTGCCCCCTTCCGTGCTTTTCTCCAGCACCGCCAGAAACACGGCCATACCGGTCGGAACTGGCTCTTTTTCGGCGACCAACATGCCGCGACAGATTTTTTATACAGCGAAGAATTCACCGCCGCCCATAAATCTGGGCACCTTCACAAACTCTCGACCGCCTTCTCAAGAGATCAGGCAGAGAAGATCTATGTCCAACATCGCATGCGCGAAGAGGGCGCCGAACTTTGGAAGTGGCTGCAAAACGGAGCCTATTTTTATGTCTGCGGCGATGCCAAGCGGATGGCGAAAGATGTTCACGCGGCTCTGCTCGAAATTACCGCCCAACACGGAGGCAAGACCCCTGAGCAGGCCGAGGAATATATTTCCGTCACCCTCTCTAAAACAGAAAAACGATACCTCAAGGACGTTTACTAGAAATGATGGCCCGTCGGTCCAAATCGGCTGATAGATTTGTGTGGCTCGTTGTTGGAGCCCTGATCTTGGTTGGGACCCTTCTCTACCTTCGTGATCATGGCCTGCTTCGGTGGCCGCAATCGCAACCCAAATCCCCCGACCAGCGGGCGAGTGATCTGGCAAAAAAATATCCTAACGCTGAGGTCTTTTCTGGACCGGACAAAACCGCTACCACGGATAAAAAAAAAGTGAGCCCGCGCCAACCCTAGAGCCCGTAGTCACCGCACCAACTGTTCCCCAAAAACCTGCCGAGCCTGCCCCCATGCTCGGCCCCCCCGTCCCCCCCATGGGCAAGGAAGTCCGTCGTGCCGAGACCCTGCCGACCGAGAAACCGCGCGATACCATCGGGATGGCAGGCTGGCAGGCCCTGCTCGATCGCCTAAATTTTTCCTGTGGGACGATCGATGGCCACTTTGCAAAACGAAGTCGGAGAGCCGTTACCCAGTTTCAGATCAACCGCAATCTGAACGTGTCAGGGGAGCTGGACATAGATACACGCTTAAGCCTCGGCAAACCTGGGGATGCTTATGCGGATTATTTGGTAACGGAAGAAGACCTGACCCACGTGATCCCGCGTCCCAGGGGTTTTCTAGAGATGAGCAAGGTTCCTGTTTTGGACTTTTATGATCCGTGGGAGATGCTCGCAGAAAAAACTCACTCCACCCCCTCCTTCCTTAAAGAACTTAACCCAACCGTCACCCATATCACCCCGGGCATCAGCCTAACTCTACCCAACCTGGAAGGGACCCGGAAACTTCCGCCTGTGGGACGGATCGTCATCATGCTCGCCGAGACCACTCTCCTAGCCTACAGCACCAACAATCAGGTGATCGCATGTTTCCCTTGTTCGATCGCCGCAGATAAAAATAAAATTCCAAATCAGGCTCTTACGGTCATCAGCACCGCCCCCAATCCGAACTATACCTTCGACCCCAAAGTCCTTGTCGATGTCGCCCTAAAAGAGGGCATCACCAACAAACTGGTTTTGCCTCCCGGACCCAACAACCCGGTCGGCACGGCTTGGATCGGCCTCTCCCTACAAGGATACGGGATTCATGGCACTCCTGAACCGGAGGACATCTCCCGAACGGGCTCCCACGGATGCTTTCGTCTGGCGAACTGGAATGCGACCAAACTGGTCAATGCCCTTAGGCCCGGAGTCCCTGTCGAAGTCGTCCCTTAATTTAAACGCTCCCGGTCCTTCGGACTTTATCTTCCCTATCTAACACTTCTCCGGCGAAACGGTGATCCCGATACAAAGTGATCGAAACATCCTTGTTCTGACGGATACATTCCTTAATCGCTTCGGGATCCTTTTCACACCAGAGCAGCGTCTTCCAACTCGTCAGATGCTTCGGCTTGTGAAAATCACTTCCTGCAATAAAAGGCATCCGCTTCAAACCCACCGGATTAAACAAATCATCCCTATTCCCGATCTCCCATGCGTCAATCAGCGGACGAAATTCATCCTGCCGACTCCACAGATAGAGGGTGTCCTTCCCCCAGGCTGAGCTCATGTGATGCGGATGGGCCGCAATCGTTAATCCCCCCTGCTGCCGCACCAGGTGACAGATCTCTTTCAACGATAATGCGGGATCGATCGGTTCCTGCAGATCTACTCCCAATAAATGGGCCGAGCCTTTCGCTGTGAGGCCATCGTGATTAAACTCCAGCCCCGGGAAAAGAATCATTCGATATTTCGTCCAAGCCCTGTTTCTCTCCTCTGCTAAGGCTCGGAAATAATCCGGCAGATCGTCCAGGGTCAACACTAGGCCGGTCATGTTCGCCAACCTCCCCAACAATCTACGTCTATCCACCAGATGATCTGTAACCGCCATCGCGTCGAACCCTCTCCTTCCGTAAAAGTCGACCAACTCCCGGAGCGTCAACCGACCATCGGAAAAAATCGAGTGGGCATGCAAGTCGACCATCAAGAGCCCTTTACGTCCCGCCGGTCCGTTCGGCACCAATCTCAGTTCGGGTACCCGCTCCACTGAATTGGCCGCGTGAGCCATTTTCAGAATTCTTCCAGCCAGTTTCTCTGAAGACCCTCTCACCCGATCCGCTTCCCGACGAGCACGCCGAGTCCACTCTCTTAAACCCACTCCCCCTCCCTGCCATGCCGCTTTTACCCGTGTTGCGATCTCTTTGGGAGAATCGGCCAAGGCTCCACAACCGACCCGAACCACCATCTTACACATTCCCTTGCGCTTTTCTGCTCCTTTGCCTCCTTCCACCAGAACCACCGGTCGACCCGTCGCCAAAATCTCCCTCACGCTGATCGTCCCGGGCTTGCTGACCACGAGATCATGCTCCCGAATCAGACCCGCCAGATTTTTCACCCAACCCAGAATCTGAACTCGCCCTTTTTCGCCCAAGAAACTCTTGCGGAGGTCATCTTTCAACCCTTCTTCTTTCCCCACCACAACCGTCAACTCCACCCCCTCAATCTCCAACAACCGCTCGATTGTTCGGTGTGACTTTTTTCTTCGGGAATTGACCAGATAAAGAATCTTTCTTTTGAAACCTTTCTTTTCATCAGAAGGGACAAAGTCCACCCGAACGGGCCATCCTCCGGCGACCACCTCGCCAAGTCTGGGGTTTTTTTCTTTTAACTCTTTGGCCGACCCCTCGTCCGCAACCCAAAGAAGATCCGCTGGCACTCCGTCCCAACCAGGAAGATCCTCTGCCTCGGGTACGACTCCCACCCGCTGGAAACCGGCCTCCGTCCGATCCTGAACCCGTTCCTGTAAGGCCAAACCCACCGCTGGATCGAAAAAAACCACCACCTCAGGCCGGGTCTCTTCCAGCGTCAAAGCGACCAGTCGCCTCAGTTGAGGCCATGCCGAACTTCCCAAAGTTGCCTCTCCCGCACGGCGAATCCATTTTTGCAACTTTTCCCCCCTGGCGTTCCCTCTCCCCAACTTCTCTTGAATCCAACCCAACCACCCCGCCAATCCACCCTGCCCCACCTCTCGCACATCCACCCGAACCTCACCCCCTGCCTCTTCCTCCAATAAATCCCTCAATGTTCGCGCGATGTAGTGATGCTCCTCCTGCCCCCCCGTCAAAATCAGGATGTCCCTCATGTGCCTATGTGGATAAGTCGTGGATAAAGCAGAGCAAGTACTGGAAGGTGACAATTATAAGACGGAAATAATCAGTACAGTCGGTTTTCTCAATTACTTGTCCACGATCAGTTCGGAGTTTTTTTAAAATCCTGTTCCAGCCTCTTTCTACCCTCCTCCTCCAGCCTTTTTCGAAGTGGGGATAACTCCTCCCTCAGGCTCTTCTCAATCCCCAGCTTTTCCATCCAGTACTTCCGTACAAACTCATCTTGGTTTTCTGGACTGAGGGCAAACTGAAACTCCTGAGCCACTTCCAGTGCCTCTTTTCTGGCTTGGTCCCGCACCTCGTCAATCCTCTCTACCAACCTGGCTTTTTGTGGATCTGAAAACTTCTGAAAAGGTGGCCACTCCTCCAATTTTGCCTGCAGTTGATCCTTCGTCACCATCGTCAAAGTCAGAATCTCGATAAAACGGTTCCCATCCTGCGGCCCTGCCCAGAATTGATCCTTATCCCTTTGGATCATCCCCCGCTTCGGCACCAGAGCCCCATCCGGAATTCGCGGCGGACGTGGCTTAGAGGATTTAACCGGGACATTCGTCTCCCCGGATTCGAGTGTCTGGGCACCCAAAAAAGATCCAGCAAGAATCCAGACGAGCAGAATAAGAAAATGCGGAAACTTCATAGACCTGCCCACCAACGACGATCCTCATCTTCCTGCACGAGAGAATTCAATGCCGCAAATACCTCGGCATCACTTATCCCATCCGTTGGATGATTCCATCGCATGACCCCAAACACCAAAACCACCATTCCCAATCCAGCTGCCAACCACTTCCACTGGGGAATCCTCAACCACCCACCTCGCCGCTCCGCCTTCTCCGCCCTCAATTTCGCCAGCGTCTTAGCCGCAAACCACGCCGGGGCCTTGGGAGGCGGTACCGAGGCCAAAAGCCCCTCCAACTCCCTGCCCAACCCCTCATCCCCCTGATCATTCCTTTTGTTCATCTAGGATTAAACTGCCTTTTTATTAATTGGATGCGCGAAAATAACCAGAAAGTTTCTCCCGCAAATTTTCCCTAGCCCTGAACATCAACGCTTTAACCGCGGTCAAACTCATCCCCATCGCCTTCGCAATCTCCTCAAACTCCATTCCCTCATACTGCCTCAAATGCACCACCATCCTCTGGCCATGAGGCAACTCCGCACAGGCTTTCTCCACTGCCTCTGCCAACTCCTTTCCCGAAAGCTCATCCGCCGCCGTCCGGCTCAAACTTGCCTCCCTTGCTGTTCCAAAATCTTCCTCCCCCGCCAGAGCTTGCACCGCCAACTCATTCCTCCTGTTTTTTTTAGATTCGAAAAAGGTGAAAACAAGATTCCTCGTGATGGTCATCAGCCAAGTCGTGAATTTGGCCTTCACCTGATATCTGGGAGCTGCCCGCCATACCCTCAGAAAAATCTCCTGGGCCAACTCCTCCACGTCCGGCCCCGTGCCACCCAGCATCTTCGCCACAGTCCCATAGACCCTATCCTGATGCCTCTCGATTAATTGACGAAAAGCCATCTCATCCCCTGTGGCGATTTGCGCCATGAGGTTCTCGTCCCTCGGTTCATCCTGACCGATCCCCATCAACCCCGATCATTCCACATTTCGGCTGCGCGCCCAACCCCCTCGCCAAAGCGTGTTTTCCAGCTGACTTCCCCCTCCTGTTCCATCTTAATCTTTCTCCGATATGGCAGGGCATAGTCACTGGTCCAAAATCAAGCGCGCCAAAGGCGCCTCCGACGTCAAACGCGGAGCCCTCTTCTCCAAGCTCGCGAAAGAGATCACTGTCGCCACCCACCTCTTCGGGGGTGACCCCAATTTCAACCCCCGGCTCCGCACCGCAATCGCCGCCGCCCGGGCCGAATCCATGCCCGTGGACAAAATCGACCGGGCCATCAAGAAAGGCACCGGAGAACTCGAAGGGGGTGGTATGATCGAGGAGATCACCTACGAGGGATATGCCCCAGGAGGTACCGCCCTCATGGTCGAAACCCAAACCGATAATAAAAACCGAACCGCCGCTGAAATCCGCCATCTCTTCACCAAACACGGAGGCAATCTCGCCGGTTCTAACTCCGTGGCCTGGATGTTCCGTCGAAAAGGCGTCTTTCTTTTGGAAAACACCAACCCGGATGCCGTCCTGGAAGCCACCCTTGATGCCGGGGCCGATGACGTCCGCCCAGCCGGAGACAACTCCACCGAAGTCGTCTGCCCCCCGGATCGCTTTGATGCAGTGGACAAGGCCCTCCGGGCCAAGAACATGATCCCGACCGCGAGTCGCTTCATCTACGAACCGGAAAATCCCGCACCTACACCCGATTCAGAAACTTCGGCCAAGGTTCTCACCCTGATTGAGGAGCTCGAGGAACACGACGACGTCCAAAACGTCTGGCCCAGTTGCGGACTCCGCTGACCCTTTATCCCCCTGCCACAACCTTCACAAATTCCAATCGGTCCCCGTGTTCTACTTTCTCCACCGCCCACTCTTGACGTAAAAGCGCTTTCCCGTTCCGCTCCACCAAAATAGTCGATGGGGCTAGTTTCAGATCCCGAATCATTTCGTCTACCGTCTTTCCCGGCTCGATCTGAAGAGCCTTTCCATTCGTGAAAACCGTAACCTTGGCCGCCATGACCTAAGCCGTCAGAGCCCGGTCCCAATCTTTCCAGACCGGATCCAACCCCCGTTGCCGTAAAGCCGCACTCAACTGCTCCGCACTTCTCTCATCAGAAATCTCAAACTGTTCCGTGGCTTCGGCCCGTTCCCACTCACTAGCCTCCAGCGCCACTTCCCGACCCCGCACCGTCCGATGTAACCGCTCTTTCCCCACCCCCGTGTAACCTCCCGGCTCGGTCTCCGAGCCGGCACTCATCATGGTCACTCCCAGTTCCATCAACCCGTTTCTCAACTGCTCCGGTTCCCGGGTTGAAAGAACGATACCCGCCTGCGGGAAAGCGATCCGGAAGGCGCATAGGGCTCGGACAAAATCCCGATCCGACATTGCAACCCGTGGCTGAAAACCACCGGCGGCCGGTCTCAGTCTTGGTAACGCCACCGTGATCTGTGCCCGCCAGCAAACCTTCATCAGATGGGAAACGTGCCCCGCCAACGCCACCAACTCCCTACGCCAGTCCGCCAACCCCACCAAAACCCCCAATCCGATCCGGCGGAAGCCGGCGGCATAACCCCTCTCGGGACCCCCGAGCCTTTCATCAAAGTTCCTTTTCGGGCCTGAAACATGCATCTCGGCATAAGCCGCCCGGTCGTAACTTTCTTGGTAAAGCACCAACCCCTCGGCTCCCGCCTCTACGATCTCGCGGTACTCCGAAGTTTCCAAGGGAGCTACCTCGATCGCCACGGATGGAAAAAGCGGCACCGATCGCTTCACGCACTCCGCGATATAACCGGCAGGCACTTCCCGGGGATGCTCTCCGCTGACCAATAGCAGGCTTCGAAATCCGGTCTGCGCCAAATGGCGAGCCTCCTTCTCCACCTCCTCGGGTTTGAGAGTCACGCGCCGAATGGGGTTGTCCTTGGAAAATCCGCAATACTTGCAGGTGTTGACGCATTCATTCGAGAGATAGAGCGGGGCAAAAAGCCTCATCGTCTTTCCAAAATTTTTACGGGTCTCCGCCCGTGCCTTTTCCGCCAATTCCTCAAGGCGGGTTGTCCCAAACATTAAATCCTCAAACTTCGCGACCGAGTTGGTCCGCCCGAAGGGCAACCCTTCCAGTGCGCTCCCCGGCCAACCGCTCATTCGTCGAGAAAGCCGGTCAACGGGCTGGTGGCTGAGGCTTCCCTCCGGGCCGGGCTCAACCCCGCCTCAAAGGCACGCCGACCTGCCTCCACCCCCATCCGAAAAGCCGTGGCCATCGCCGCCGGATCCTCCGCCACCGCAATCGCCGTGTTGATCAACACGGCATCCGCGCCCATCTCCAAAGCCTCGGCCGCATGGGAAGGCGCCCCCAAACCGGCATCCACAATCACAGGGACACACGCCTGTTCGATGATGATCTCAATCTGGGCTCGCGTCTCGATTCCGCGATTCGATCCGATCGGCGACCCAAGAGGCATGACTGTGGCAGCTCCCGCTTCTTCCAGGCGTTTGGCCAAAACCGGATCGGCATTGATGTAAGGCAGAATCGCGAACCCCTCCTTCGCCAGAATCTCCGTAGCCTTCAATGTTTCGATCGGATCAGGCAGCAGATAACGTGGGTCGGGATGAATCTCCAGCTTCACCCATTTCGGTAGCCCGGCCGCTACCGCCAATCGGGCCAGACGCACGGCCTCCTCGGCATTCATCGCCCCACTCGTGTTGGCCAGCACTAGATATTTGTCCTGATCGATCTCCTCCAGCATGTCAGCCTGTGGATCCTTGTGCCCGGTCAGGTCGACTCGTCGCAGGGCCACAGTCACAATCTCCGTCCCGCTTGCCTCCAGGGCCGAATGCATGGCTGATACGGACGGAAACTTTCCTGTTCCGACCAGCAAGCGCGATTGAAACTCCCGATCCCCAATCTTCCAGCTTTCGGTCTTCTGAACCTTCATCGACATCGAAACATCTTACGCCACCCCAATCTTCCATTCCAGCCCTGGAAATGCAGCTCGAGCTTCAGCCCAACCTGCTCCTTCCCGCTTGCCTTCTTTCATTAAAGTTCGTCATATCATCCCAGTGAACGCACAGACCTATTGGAAATCCCGTCTCCCGATGGTCGAAAAGGCCCTCGACCTCCTAATTTCTTCCAAAGCCCATCCCGCCCTCATCCACAAAGCCATGCGCTACAGCCTCCTCGCTGGCGGTAAACGCCTACGCCCCATCCTCTGCCTCGCCGCCGCCCGGGCCGCCGGCGGTTCCGAATCCCTCGCCCTTCCCTCCGCCTGTGCCGTCGAGTGCATCCACACCTACTCCCTCATCCATGATGACCTTCCTTGCATGGACGACGACAATTTCCGCCGCGGTCGCCCCACCAACCACCGCGTTTTCGGCGAAGCCGTGGCCGTACTTGCGGGCGATGGACTCCTGACCGAAGCCTTTGCCTCCGTGGCTCGCACCAAACCCAACCGCCGCTACTCCCCCGCCGATCTCGTGAAGGAACTTGCCCACGCCTCTGGAAGCCTCGGACTCATCGCGGGCCAAGTCCTCGACCTTGATTCGGAAAAGAAACGCATCCCTCTGAAAAAACTCGTCGAAATCCACCGGGCTAAAACCGGCGCCCTCATCACCACCTCCCTCCGCCTCGGCGCGATGTCTGTTGGGGCTAGGCCGGAACTCATCCGCCACCTCACCCGTTTCGGTCAGGCTCTCGGTCT
>Ga0214921_10003947_pt1 | contig 22309 bp, 22 predicted proteins | sample LL1505_MetaG_FD_177992 | JGI IMG/M metagenome (GOLD analysis project Ga0214921, IMG submission 177992) | Freshwater microbial communities from Lake Lanier, Atlanta, Georgia, United States - LL-1505 | ecosystem: Environmental > Aquatic > Freshwater > Lake | place: USA: Georgia | collected... | reverse complement strand
TGTAGTTAATTTTTCTAGGTCAATATTCTTTATATTACCATAAGTACTAAGTACCATATTTTGAGGTGTGTAGTGCTTTTTAATAAACGCTACAACATCTTTACGCTTAATATTATCAAGCGTTTTTACAGTGCCCAAAATGTTTTTTGATAATGGATGTTTGGCGAAAAAGTATTCTTCAAAATCATCAAATATTTGTTCGGCTGGCGAATCTAGGTAAGATGAAATCTCATCTGCAATAACATCTTTTTCTTTTAGTAATTCCTTTTCTGGAAATATTGAATTAAAAGCAATGTCAGACAATAACTCCAAAGCACGTTCTAAATATTCGCTTTGACATGATGCGTAAATGCAAGTTTCTTCTTTAGTTGTGTAGGCATTTAATTCTCCACCAACACTATCAATTCTGTTTAGGATATGAAATGTTTTTCGTGTGGTTGTGCCTTTAAATAACACATGTTCAATAAAGTGCGCTAGCCCATTGTGCTTGGGTTCTTCGTTGCGGGTACCAGCATTAATATTTAAACCAACATGCACAATGTTTGTGTTAGATGGAATATGAATATGCCTTAATCCATTCGGTAATTCTTTAATAATAAATTCAGTCATGATTAATTTTCTTACGATAGATGGTGATAAAATAATCGTTTTCGGTTTTATTAATTGTATTGAATTTCAAAAGTAAATTAACTAATTGGAACTTTTATTTTCTCACCAACTTTCAATGCTTTTTTAGCACTTAATTTATTGATACGAACTATTTCTTCTACGGTGCTGCCTTTATATCTGTTGGCAATATTCCATAATGTATCGCCTTTGTGCACAGTATGTATAATGAATTCGGCCTTTGCAGTTTCAAGTTGCTTTGAATTGTTTTTCGAAACAATACTTGTATCAGCATCAGCAAAATTATTATTGTCAGAAAATTCTAAATTCAATTGCTTGGTTTCTTCGTCCGACAAAATTGTTTGAGTTTTATCAAAAGGCTTTTTTGTATAAGAAGCTTTATTGCTTTTGGCTTTGCTTACATTATTTGCAACTACATCTGGTTCCTGTTTGTTTTTTAAAATGGTGAGCAATCTTCCCTTTGCAACAGAATTCTTATTAATTTTATTCCACTTTTTTAAATCTTCGGCATTCACGCCATAAAGTGCAGCTATTGTTGTAATTGTTTCATTGGCTTTTACTTTATGCTTAATTTTTTCGGGAGCATTTATTTGTTTGCTGATGAATTTTGTTGTGGTACTAATGGTTTTGAAATTATAAATAGATACTTCATTTTTTAAGAATGTTCCAACTTTATTAGAAGGTAAGCACAACATAGATGCTTCTTCATTTTTTGGAACAATCCCTAATTTATATGCTGGATTCAAAAAATGTATTTCATCAAGCGGCATGTCAATAATAGTTGCAATTTGATTCAAAGTAACTTGCTGTTTTACATGAACAGTATCGGCAAAAAAGTAATTGCTTTTAACTGTTATGGGATATAGATTGTGTTCGCGTGAGTAGTTCATCACGTAATTCACGGCAATGAATGCTGGCACATAATTTTGAGTTTCGGTAGGTAGAAATGGGCGAATTTCCCAATAAGTGGTTTTGCCACCGCTGCGTCTGATGGCTTTACTTACAGTGCCTGGGCCACTGTTGTATGCGGCAAGAACCATTTGCCAATCGCCAAACAAATTGTACAAATATTTTAAATATTTACAGGCCGCTAAAGTAGATTGGTAAGGGTCTTTGCGTTCATCAACATAAGATGTAACATCTAAACCAAACATTTTTCCGGTTGGTAACATAAACTGCCAAAGCCCTGCAGCACCTGTTCTTGATATTGCTGTTGGGTTCAACGCCGATTCAACAATTGCCAAATACTTCAATTCTAAAGGTAAATTGTATTTATCTAATTGCTCTTCAAACATGTTAAAGTATAAGTGACTAAGTCCTAAAACTTTGCTAACAACAGTTCTTTTTCTGTTGGCGTACATTTCAATATAATTTTTTACCGACTCGTTAAAGACCAAATCGAACGGAGATTTATTGTCAAGTTTATTTAATCTTTCTTCTATGGTTAAATCATCAAAATGTGGTATTAAATCTGGGCAATAGTTGTAAGTATTTAAAACGCACGTGTCGGTTGTATAACTACTACACTCAAAAAGTTTAAGCGTTTGCAAACTATCAAGCATAGCTGCAATAGGGTCATCGCATTGAATTTCAATTGCCTTAATACCAACTTTATTTGCTTTAGCGTAAGATACGTTTGTAAGCCCTACCAATAAAAAGCAGATAATAACAATGTATGATTTTATTGTTTTCATTATTCTGTTTTCAAGCATTCATTAAAATTGGTTGTTAGATTGAAGTTGGCAATAATAGTAATATTTTTTTAGGATAAATCTTATGCGCCTGAATGGGGGATACTCAAACAATTAATTATAAATTTGGATTAAACACAAAAAAAGAGCCTGATTGCTGTGCAATCAGGCTCTTAATGTTCACAGTTTACTAATATTTTTTAATTCTTCTTCAACTCAATATTTAAAGAAATTTCTACTTCATTACTTACAATTAAACCTCCAGCTTCAACAGCAGCATTCCATTTTAAGCCATAATCAAAACGATTAATTTTTGATTTTGCTTTAAATCCAGCTTTAGTATTTCCCCAAGGATCTTTTAATAAGCCATTATAAACTACATCAAATTTTACCTTTTTAGTTACATCTCTAATTGTTAAATCACCTTCAAGAGAATAATTTTTTTCATTTACTTTTTTAAACGAAGTGCTTTTGAATTTCATCATTGGAAACTTCTCAGCATTGAAAAAGTCGGCACCCTTTAAGTGGCCATCACGTTTTTCATCATCAGTATTGATACTATTTACATCAACATTGAATTCGATGTTCGCATTTTGAAAATCATCTGTTGCTGATGTAACCTTTCCATTGTAGGTTTTAAAATTGCCTTCAAGCTCAGAAATTACCATGTGGGTGATGGTGAATTTTACATTAGAGTGTGAATTATCTAAACTCCAATTTGTTTGTGCATTTGCAGTGATAGCCGCAATTAAAGTTAAAGCTGTAAGTAAAATTTGTTTCATTTATATATTATATAATTGTTTAGACTGCAAATATATGTTATAACATCTAAATACAAAATAATATGACGTATTGTTTTCTAAAGAAATGTTAATAGCTACTTACTTATTTTATTATGAAATAAAAATAGACATACAGTTGCTTATATGCTAAGTATTTACATATTTTCGCCCGCTTTCAATAAAACAAAATTTAAAACATGGCATATTTATTTACATCCGAGTCGGTATCAGAAGGGCATCCTGATAAAGTAGCTGACCAAATTTCTGACGCCCTTATTGATAACTTTTTGGCATTTGATCCTACATCAAAAGTAGCTTGCGAAACCCTTGTAACAACAGGGCAAGTAGTGTTGGCTGGTGAAGTAAAATCAAAAGCCTATTTAGATGTTCAAGAAATTGCACGTGGTGTTATTCGCAAGATAGGTTACACAAAAAGTGAGTATATGTTTGAGGCTAACTCTTGCGGAATTCTATCTGCAATACATGAGCAAAGTGCTGACATTAACCAAGGTGTTGACCGTAAAAAGAAAGAAGAGCAAGGTGCTGGTGACCAAGGTATGATGTTTGGTTATGCAACCAACGAAACCGACAATTACATGCCATTAGCCTTAGATTTGGCTCATGCAATTTTGTTAGAACTTGCTGCTTTACGCAGAGAAAACAAAGCAATCAAATACTTACGCCCAGATGCAAAATCGCAAGTAACTATTGAGTACAATGATAACAATGAGCCTGTAAGAATAGATGCTATTGTTGTTTCAACACAACACGATGATTTTGATGCAGAAGCTAAGATGTTAGCGAAAATTAAAAAGGACATTGTTGATATTTTAATTCCACGTGTAAAGAAGAATTATCCTAAATACGCTCACTTATTCAATAACAAAATTAAGTATCACATCAACCCAACTGGTAAATTTGTTATTGGCGGTCCGCATGGCGATACTGGTTTAACTGGTCGTAAAATTATTGTTGATACATATGGTGGAAAAGGTGCTCACGGTGGTGGTGCATTTTCTGGTAAAGACCCTTCAAAAGTTGACCGTTCGGCAGCTTATGCTACTCGTCATATTGCTAAAAACTTAGTTGCAGCTGGTGTTTGTTCGGAAGTTTTAGTTCAAGTTTCTTATGCAATTGGTGTTGCGCAACCAATGGGTATTTACATCAATACAAGTGGTACTTCTAAAGTAAAATTAACTGACGGAGAAATTGCTAAAAAAGTAGAGAAGATATTTGATATGCGTCCTTATTTTATTGAGCAACGTTTAAAGTTACGTACTCCAATGTACAGCGAAACTGCTGCTTACGGACACATGGGACGTAAAAACGAAGTGATTACAAAAACATTCAAATCGCCTGATGGTAAATCAAAAACAATGAAAGTTGAATTGTTTACTTGGGAAAAATTAGACTACGTTTCAAAGGTGAAGAAAGAGTTTGGATTGAAATAATTCAACCTTGAATAAAATTGAGGAGGCTGTTACAGATTTTGTAACAGCCTTTTTTTGGATTCTATTTAACCTTTAAGGCTTGTTTAATAATATCTTCCACTCCATCAACGGGGCTACAATTAGTCGTTTTTAATATGTCGCCTTCTGCATCTATCAACATGTATTTGGGTAAAGCATCTATTTGATAATCGCTTTTTAAGAACATATTATCAAAACCGTTCAATACATCAGCACTAAATTTTTTCTGCTTAAGCAATGCGCTTATTTGCCTAATATCATTACCAAGTGTAATGGTTACGATTTGTAAACGCTTGTCGTAAAGCAACTGCAAACGTTCCAGAATTGGCAAGTGTGTTTGCCAATCTACATTGCTGAAATTGGTAAAGCATAAGTAAACCAACTTCCCTCTTTGAGAAGATAATTTAATGGAATCATTCTGTGCATTTGGCAAAGCAAACTCAGGTGCAGGTGTGCCTAAATTTAATGCAGAAACTTTTGCAATTATGTTTTTTGCAATTTTTTTGATGGATGAAAATTTGGAATTAAAAGCCATGTAGCGTAACATCATTTCAATGCTTGGCTTTTTAAATTCGCGCTTGTAATACACACTTTGCAAACCGCACACAAACAACAATTCGCGTAAGCTATCGTTCTTGATAATGGTGTCGCAAGCTGAGAGCTTTTGCAAAATGGAATTGCAATTATGTTCATCATTTATCATTGCCGAAGCATCACCGAAACATGGTTTAGCAATGGTGTTTTCAAAATAGCCTTTATAGTTTTGCTTGATAAAATTGTAATATACTTCGGGGTTTTGTGTGCCGAGTTTGTTGTTGGCATATTGATTATACATATATGCTAGCCTCATACCTGCTGCGGCATCAATAGGCGCTAACAAATAGTGTGCATACATGTCAACATAATCAATGCTAGTATTCGGTTGAGAATTTAGTTTGGTTTTAAAAGAATCTGTAACCAATTTTATTGACCTAGGATGAATAAATTTAGTGTAGTTATTTGCATAAAAATTATTGAAAATAGAATCAACAATAGCCATTTGTTTATTCACAAAAATATCTTTTTCGTTGCATACTATTAGGTTTAGAAATTGTTTGTTATCAATAATGTTTGATGATGTGGGCAATGATAATTTTACTTCATAATCAAAACCGTAAATCACATACATGTAAGTAATGTATTGCGATGTTTTAATCCACACCTTACTTACACCATTCAATGGTTTTAAGTTGAGTGTAAATTTCCCATCGGCATCAGCAATTGTTTCAGCAATGCATAAAGGTGTATTTGTAATGTAGTCATCGTCTACACATGCATACACATGGCAGTTAGCAAGCGGTTTATAAGCACCAGTAATTGATTTTGAAAATAAAGATGCACAGAATAATATTAAAATAGAAAATATGCTCAGTGCTTTCATTTAGAAAAATGTTTAGCAAATATATTATTCTCAATTTCACACTTCACTTTTTTTGTGTACAAAACAAAACCGCCACTGAAATCAATCAATGGCGGTTTGAAAATGAACGTTCTTTATTTATTATTGTATTTCAACTGATGTGCAAGTGTTTTTCTTTACTTTAACGGTACCTGTCCAAGTATCTACACCATCAGTTGCAGTATAATTATAACTTCCAACTTTTACGTTTGAGAATGAAGCATTTTCAGCATCACCACATTGTGGAGCAGAGTCTCTCTCAACTGAAATTGCTTTTGATGTAGCATTCATTACTACTGTAACTACATCTGAAGTCGAACCAGTTAATGCCCAAAAAATCACATTGCCTGTAGCTGCCTTAACTGTTACAGTTTTGCTTGTTGAATTTGTTTTTTTGCCATTTTTTGAAAATGCCTCTAATTTAAAAGTAAGCGTTGCATCAGGATCTGTTTCATTTGTAATAACATCATAGTTTGCTGTTGTACCAGTTGTTCCGTCAGGAAAAGTCCATTTAAAGGTTTCTCCATCAGTAGTTGTATTTGACAACTTTATAGTTTCTCCAGCAATATATTCTGTTTTATCTGTTGTGAAAGATGCCACTGGTGTTTTCTGGCAACTTGAAATTGTTACTGATGCAATTGCTATCAATAAAAGTTTGGTAATTTTTTTCATTTAATTTTTATTTTATTTGTTGGTGCAAAAATGGATTTTGTAAAAGTAAAAGTCAATATATAAATAATCTGCATAGCTTATAAATTATAATAAATTCAGATAAATAAAAATAAACAATGGTAATAGGAACAAATATTAGAAAAGAAAGAATGCTTAAAGGGTATTCTCAAGATTGGTTAGCTTCCAAATTGAATATTTCGCAAAACGTAATATCAGATATTGAAAATGGGAAAGTTGATATTAAACTGGGTAAGCTTGAAGAAATTGCAAATATACTTGAGGTTGATCCTTACAAATTAATTGACTTTGAAAAAAATTATTACAACGCTTCAAACAATTCACTAGGTGACAACTCAACTCTAAAAAATGGTACAGACAATGATGAGTTAATTGCTGTTTATCAAGAATTAGTTGCATCACTGAAAAGTGAAATAAAATCTAAAGACGAATTAATAAAACATTTACAAAAATAATTTTGAACAATTAAATTTTTTGCAACAAATCCCCGCTGCCACAAACGTCCACGTTTGAGGTAACATATTCCACATGGAAGAGCCCAGCGTTAGCAGTGGAATTGATAAATTTGTATTTGTAGGAACGTGCCTCGGGGCACGTTTTTTTTATTTTATGCGCCCTTGTATTTTGTACGCGCCAATTTTCATTTTGAATTCGCCAATTCATTTTGAATTCGCCATATTATTTTGTAAGCGTCCCAAGGCATTTCATTTTGTATGCGTCCCAAGGCGCTTCATTTTGTGTGCGTCCCAAGGCATTTCATTTTTTACGCGCCCCAAGGCGCGTACCTACAAATATTCATCATGTTGCCAATTGGCAACATTGTTTTCTATGTATTTTGATATAGCAGTATATTCTTTTTCATTTCTAATAATTCTATCGTGAAATCTTGGTTGCCATGCAAATTGAGAACGATTATTGGTATTGCACCAAAATTTAATGTTGCCTTTTAAATGATTAATGAATGATGAAATTGATTTTGGCAGCAACGGCTGAATTCCTTTTTTGAATTCGAAATTACTGTTGCTTTCAGTTATGATAGTAACGATTAAATGTAAATGGTTTGGCATTATTGCATATTCTTCAATTTGAATATGAGAAATTGTGCTTTCAATTATTTTGAAATTGTCTTCTATATATTTCCCAATTTCAGAAAGAAACATTTCACCTTCCTTTATTTCCCCAAAAAAATGTTCGCGATTTTTAGTTACAATGGTTAGGAAATAAGAAGCATTAGATGAGTAATCAAAACCAGGCAATCGGTATTGTTTATGTTTTTTATAGGCCATATTTTTCTTGCAAGAAGGCGCCTCGGGGCGCGTTCTGTAATTATTGTAATTATTGTACGCGCCCCAAGGCGCTTACTTACTTCGGTTCTAAATCACTATTTTTTCTGCCATAGCCAAAGTAAATAACCAAGCCAATCACTAACCAAACAATAAGTCGTAACCAGTTTGTCCAACCCAATCCGTAAATCATAGCCAAACAAACTATGATGCCTAATATGGGAACTAGCGGTACAAAAGGAGTTTTAAATTCACGCTTCATATTGGGTTGTGTTTTGCGCAATACAATTACCGAAATACACACCAAAATAAATGCGAACAATGTTCCGATACTTGTCATATCGCCCACTACATCGCCCGGTACAAAAGCGGCAAACAAACCAACAATAACCATAATTACTAAATTGGCTTTGTAAGGAGTTTTATACACGGGGTGCAATTGCCCAAATGCTTTTGGTAACAAACCATCTTTACCCATCGCATAAAATACACGCGATTGTCCTAAGAGCATTACTAATATTACAGATGAAAAGCCTGCAAGGATAGCAATCGTTACAAACTGCGCCAACCATTGGTAGCCCGTCATGTATTTGCTAATAGCAAAAGAAACAGATGCTTCTTTGCCGCCAGTTCTAAAATCTTCAACAGATGCGACACCTGTTAATACATGTGCAAAAAGTATATATAACACAGTGCAAATTGCCAAAGAGCCTAATATACCAATAGGCATATCGCGTTTGGGATTTTTAGTTTCTTGGGCGGCGGTACTTACTGCATCAAAACCAATAAAGGCAAAGAACACAGTACCCGCAGCTCCGAGTATTCCCATTATTCCTCCAAAACTATGGTTTACACCTTGGTCATCGGTATAGATAGATGCCAATGGAATATATGGTGTATGGTTTGCAGGGTTGATAAAGTTCCATCCTAAAATGATAATCAAAATTACGATGGCTACTTTCAGCACTACTATGATTCCGTTTACAATAGCCGATTCTTGAATGCCTTTTATAAGTAAGAAGCTAATCACAGCTACAATAAAAAATGCGGGCAAGTTTATGATACCATGTTCGCCAGCAGCCGAAACCTGAAAAGGCGAGTGACACAAGGAGTATGGTATTGGTGTAACATGCAACACATTTACATACAAATTATTTAAGTATTCACTCCAGGCAATGCCAACAGTAGCTGCACCTACAGCGTATTCTAAAATTAAATCCCAACCAATAATCCAAGCCAATAATTCTCCCATGGTTGCGTATGTGTAGGTGTATGCGCTACCAGAAATTGGAATTGACGAAGATAGCTCGGCATAACATAAGCCAGCCAAACCGCAACCAATGGCTGCTATAATAAATCCAAATGTTACTGAAGGTCCAGCGTTTTGGGCTGCTGCCGATGCCGTGCGTACAAATAAACCAGCACCTATAATAGCACCAATACCCAATGCAATTAAGCTTGAGGCGGTAAGTGTTCTTTTTAGTCCATTTTCAGAATCGTTTGATTCTGCCATTAATTTGTCAAGTGTTTTTATGCGGAATAATGACATATAATATTTTTTGTTTGGGCTAATATATTGAAATAGTTTTTTAACAAGCTTTTTAAAATTTATTTTTTAGAGTCGTCTTGACTTTGTTTTGTTCAGATTTGGGAGCTTTATGATTTTAATAGCTTAGCACCGAAATCTATATGTGCAATAATAGTATGCCTCAAGAAAATTTTTAAATAAATTTGTGCTGGCTCTTTATTGCATAAACATTTATTTACGCTACAATATATTCTCAATGTCAAAAATTTTCTTTTTTTTCTTTTTGTTATTTTCTCTTACAACTCATGCACAAGAAAAAATTTCCTTTCCATCGTTGGATGGTTTAATAATTACAGCCGACTATTACAAGGGCTTAAAAACAAGACCCGTAATTTTATTGTGTCATCAAGCAGGATATAGCAGAGGCGAATATTTACAAACTGCTAAAACATTACAGAAACTTGGATACACTTGTGTAGCCATTGACCAACGCAGCGGTAATGCTGTGAATGGAGTTGGCAATGAAACAAATGCAACTGCCAAACAAAAAAAACTACCAACCAATTATGTAGATGCTGAAAAAGATATTGATGCTGCTATAGAATATTGTTTCAATAGATTTCAGAAAAAGATTGTAGTGATTGGTAGCTCCTATTCAGCATCATTACTTTTAAAACTAGCTACTAGCAACGAACACATTGCACGCGTCATTGCCTTTAGTCCGGGTGAATATTTTGATAAAAAAATAAGTATGGCCGACTATATTCCAAACATCAAAATACAAACATGGGTAACATCTTCAAAAGATGAAGCAGTAGAATTAGCAGCATTGCTAAAAACAGCAAACCCAAAATTTGTAAAACAGTTTGTACCAATGCAAGCGGGCGAACATGGTTCAAAAGTACTGTGGACTGGCGATGAAAAAACAAACGAATATTGGAAAGCAATGCTCGGATTTTTAAAAACCCCATAAAACGATTTAGTATGAAAAATAATATTTTTTACATGTATGTTTTTTTAGTTATTCTATTTGTAGCTTATACTTCATGTAAGAAAAAAGAAGAAGTTGAAAGTACATCTTCACCAACAAAAAAAAATGCGGAGCTAGTAGTTTATATCAAAACATTACTTGGTTCGTCGGGCGAAATACCTTTAAAAGATGTAAAGGTAAAGTTGTATGCTAATGAAACTGACAGAAGTGCTGATGCTGCATTGGTTCAAGAAAAAACAACAGACTCGTTAGGCATTGTTCATTTTTATCAGTTAGAAAAGGAAGAGTATTTTTTGAAGATTGTTCACCTACAAAAAGGCATATTGCTAAAGACAGTTTCAACACCCGACAAAAGCACAGCTTACAATACCTATGTGTATCCATGATTTTGTAAGTAATAATGCGCAATTTAGTCATCAGAATATTTCTAAATAGTTTAGAAAAAAACTATTTATTTGCACCCGCTAAACACATACAAAATGTACAATTCAATTGAATCTTTTATAAAGGATTTTGAGCACGAACAAAATTCAACCATTAAATATTTCAATAGTATTAGTGATGAAAAATTAGAAACAATTTTTCATGAAAACATAAGAACAATTGGTTGGCTTAGCTGGCATATTGTTGTTACTGTTTCTGAGATGTTTACTGAATCTGGATTTACCATTGCTGGTCCTGATGACAGAAATGTACAACCCAATAATATAGCTGCTATGATAATGCAGTATAAATCATCATGTGAAAGTGTAGTTGCTGAAGTAAAAAATAACTGGACAGATGCTATGCTTACCGAAACAATTATAATGTATGGCCGCCCTTGGATAAAAGGTAATGTGTTAGGTAACTTTCTATTACATCAAGCCCATCATCGTGGTCAATTAAGCACCATCATGCGCTTTGCAGATTTTAAAGTGCCTGGCGTTTTTGGTCCATCTAAAGATGAGTGGATCGCATTGGGACAAACTTTTCACAAATAATTTTTCTAATCATTTTCTTAATACATTTTAGATGCAAAAAGTTGCTGACCGTTTAAATAAATTGGCCGAAAGCCAAACACTGGCTATGTCTCGCCGCAGCCGCGAAATGAAGGCGCAAGGTATTGATGTAATAAACTTGAGTATTGGTGAACCTGATTTTGATACGCCGCAGTTTATTAAAGATGCCGCCTACAAAGCCATTGAGCAAAATTTTACGCACTATACACCTGTACCGGGTTTTTTAGATTTGCGACAAGCAATTGCTAAAAAGTTCCTGCGCGACAATAACCTTACTTACAAACCCGAGCAAATTGTTGTAAGTACAGGAGCTAAGCAAAGTTTGGCAAATGCAATTTTGAGTATCATTAATGATGGCGACGAAGTAATTGTGCCTATACCATATTGGGTGAGTTATATTGAGTTAATCAAGTTAGCTGATGGAATTCCTGTAACCATTCCAACTACAGTTGATGCAAATTTTAAGATTACACCAGCGCAATTAGAATCATACATCACACCAAAAACACGCATGATGATATTCAGTTCACCATGCAACCCTTCTGGCAGTGTATATAGTAAAGATGAGTTGCATGCAATAGCAAAAGTTATTGCAAAATATCCGAACCTAATTGTAATTTCCGACGAAATATATGAGCATATCAATTACGTTGGCAACCATGCATCAATAGCTGAATTTCCGGAAGTGTATGAACAAACCATAACCGTAAATGGCGTAAGTAAAGGCTTTGCCATGACGGGTTGGAGAATTGGATACATTGGTTCACCGCAATGGATAGCGCAAGCGTGTGAAAAAATGCAAGGACAATTTACCAGCGGAACATGTTCAATATCTCAGCGCGCTGCCTTAGCAGCAGTTGATGCGAATAAAAGTGTGGTAAAACCAATGTGCGATGAGTTTGCAAAACGTCGTGATTTGGTATTACAATTAATGGCTGAAATTCCGGGTTTGAAATGCAACGTGCCTGATGGTGCATTTTATGTTTTTCCTGATGTTACCTCATTTTTCGGAAAGAGTTTTAATGGTCAAGCCATCAATAATTCATCAGAACTATGTATGTATTTTTTAAATGAGATGCACGTGGCTGTAGTTTCTGGCGATTCGTTTGGTGATGATAATTGTTTCCGTTTTTCCTATGCATGTTCAGAAAAGGACATCCGCGAAGCAATTAGCAGAATTAAAAAAGGCTTGGGGCAATTGGTGTAAGAAAAATTGTTTTGATTGTTTATGTCTGTTTAATTTTTGATTATAAAAAAACAATTCAGAGTTTAAGTTTCTGAACGTTTGTTGAAACTATTAATGGAAAAATCAGCGTTGACGAACGGTAAAACATTAACTGTTACATATGAACAATTAGCAAACTAATTAGGTACCGTAAGGGTCGTTGTTTCGCGAATTTTAAAGCAATTGGAGAATGAAGAAGAAATAGAGTTAGGCAGGAATAAAATTACTTTAAAATAAGCCAACACATAAAATGCGCAAGTATTTTAACCTGCAAAATATTACCCACTTTTATGCATCATCATAAAGAATTTTAAGGCGAAACAAGGTTTAAAGAAATTGCAAAAAACAGAGGATTAGTAAGGCTATTATTCATAGCATATGGCGTACTTTTACCAATAGTGCGGTTGAAATATTTTGAATCTAAGTTAAATTTGTAATTATAGCGTAAACCTGTTTGTAAGCCAATCCAAAAAAAGTTGTGAATAGAAAAATCATAGTTCAATTTCAATCTTAGTTCAGAGCGTCTTAATACAGCATTAGAAAGCGATTGTATTTGGTATGAATTTCCTTCTAATTCAAAACCGGTACTTAAAAAATTTCGTGCATTTAAGTTATACCTGAAAGCGCCTCGTGCGGGCAACAAACATTCAAAGCCCCATTTTTTATTTACTGATGTGTAGTTGTACATTAAAATTGGAAAGTACGCTGCTTCTCCTGCCCTAAAAGTTCTACTCAATCCAAATCCAATTTGTAAGCGATCATGTTTTTTTATGCCATACAAGGCAGCAATTGATGTTCGAATAGTATTTAAGTTTTGGAATTTTGATAGCGTATAATCACCATTAACATCAAAGCTAGTTTGTACCAAAGTAAAATGTTTACTGTTGAATGGTTTAAAAACGGTAGCATTGATACCACTTGTAATTAGTCCGTTTTTAAACGTGTTCGTTAAAGCATTGTTAGAATTGTTGCTTGTATATTTTGACTGCAAAAAGTTTGCCCCCAAATTTACAAGCCATTTTGTATTTGATATGATTGGGAAATTCGCTAAAAATCTATACACTTGGTTGTTCTTAATGGTAAAAGTTTCTTTTTCATAATTCAAGAAACTATCAACTGCTGCAGTGTGCGGCAATAAGTAGTCGTAACCAATACTGATTAATCGACTCGGCAATTGGCCTATAATTTTAGATGTGCAGTAAACAGTTTTGGATTGGGAATCTGTAGCCTCCATTTCTGCATATTGGCTAAAATCTTCCTCGGTTGTTTTGGTGGTATCAGTTTGTGCGAAACAATAATTTATTGATGCAACAAATAAAATAAGTGTTTTTATTACCTTCATTCAGTATTTATTTCTTTTTTAATTCAACCCTTTTCCACATGTCAGTTCTACCAAAAAGCGAAACACCAATGTAGCCTCTTACATCAAGTGTATTAGTCTCGGGCATTTTAATTGTGCACAAATAATTACTGCCATTTTCGGCATCGTAAATTGTGCCATTTTCCCATGTCATATCGCCTTTATATTCAAAGCCCAAAAGTATTTGATACCCTAATAATGGTTTTGTTCTTAACTTTTCGTCGGGGTTATTTTTGTCAACTTTGGCTGTGCCATCAGGATATTTAGGCTCGCGAAGCCAAACAATTTTACCCATATATTTTTCTCCATACTTATCAATTTTTACACGCGCTTTTCCGCTTCCTACCTCCCAAACACCCAATAGCTTGTCGGCCTCAGTTGTTTGTCCATTGGCAAAATTTAAGTTGTAAAATAAAATAGTTAGTAGTAAAACAAATTTATGTCTCATGCTTTTTAAATAATTAAATTTCTAAGTTGTAATTGTAATGGATTAAAATCAGTTTTCTTGATTAGAAACAAACTTAGTAAACAAAATTTTATGGCAAAAAAAGTTTTGTATAATGCATTAAAGTTTAATGGAATAAATTTTTTGTAAAAATGATTAATATAAATCTATTTCATCAATCATCTTTCCAATATTGCATGTTGAAATGTTTTTTGCTTTAGGCTTTAGCGCCAAATAAAAACAATTAATATTGGTATGTTAATACAATACTTAATGTCGTCAACAGCAATTATTATTACAATACTTATTTACTCTGCAATATTATTTGGAGTGACCATTTTAACTGCACGCAATGCAGGTAATAAAGGATATTACAAAGGTAATAATTCATCACCTTGGTACGTAATTGCTTATGGTATGATTGGCGCATCGCTTTCGGGCGTAACATTTATGAGTGTGCCAGGCAATGTTGCCAATACACAGTTTTCATACATGGCATTGGTGTTTGGTTTTTTTGCAGGATATGCAATTATTACTTTGGTATTGTTGCCACTTTACTATAAATTAAATCTTACATCTATTTATTCATATTTAGAGCAGCGCATTGGCATAAACAGCTACCGAACTGGTGCATTTTTCTTTATGCTTTCGCGCACCATTGGCGCATCATTTAGAATGTATTTAGTAGTTAGCGTGTTACAAGCATTTGTGTTTGAGGCATTGGGCGTTCCGTTTATAATCACCGTTGCAGTATTTATTTTATTAATTTTACTTTATACCTATCAGGGTGGGATTAAAACAATTATTTGGACAGATACTTTGCAAACCACTTGCATGTTAGCAGCAGCAATTATTTCGGTATATTTAATTAGTTCTGATTTAGGATTTTCGTTCACTCAATTGTTTTCAGAAATTAAGAAAAGTGATTACTCGCAAATTATTTTTACCGATGTGCATGACAAACGTTTTTTTCTGAAACAGTTCATTAGTGGTGCATTTATAACCATTGTTATGACTGGCCTTGACCAAGAAATGATGCAAAAGAATTTGAGTTGTAGAAACTTAAAAGAAGCTCAAAAGAATATGTTTTCATTCAGCATTGTTTTGGTAGTTGTAAATTTAATTTTTCTGATGCTTGGCGCATTGTTGTTTTTGTATTGCGCACATCACCACATTGATATACCTAAAAAAACCGATGAGCTTTTTCCGATGATTGCCATAAATTATTTGGGTCCAGTTGCGGGGTTAGTATTTATTATTGGTTTAATTTCTGCCGCTTACCCAAGCGCTGATGGTGCGCTAACTTCCCTAACCACCTCCTTTTGTATTGATATTTTACGTTTGGATGAGCGTAAAGATTTAAACGAAAAACAGAGCATTAAAACAAGAACTATTGTGCATATTTCGTTTGCCATATTGTTGTTGATTGTCATTGTTATTTTCCGTCAAATAAATGACGAAGCCGTAATATCAAAACTGTTTAAAGTGGCAGGATATACCTATGGACCACTACTTGGGCTTTATACTTTTGGGCTTTACACATCGCGCAAAGCTAAAGATAATTTAGTGCCAATTATATGTTTGCTTTCGCCGATAATTTGTTACGTGATTAATGCAAATAGTAAAGTGTGGTTTGATGGTTATGAGTTTGGATTTGAACTGTTAGTAATAAATGGTTTTATTACTTGGTTGGGTTTAATGCTAATTAGTAGCAAACAATCTAATTTAAAAATAGCCTAAAACTTCCCACGAGGGTGAAACTGAATAATGGCATCGCGCAGGAAAGAATTATCGATGTGTGTATATATTTCTGTAGTTAATATACTTTCATGTCCAAGCATTTCTTGTACTGCGCGCAAATCAGCACCACCATCAACCATATGCGACGCAAATGAATGTCGTAAACTATGCGGACTTATTGTTTTAGTTATTCCAGCATTTTTTGCTGCTTCCTTAATAATGTAAAAAATCATTATGCGACTATAGCTTGTGCCGCGATTGTTGATGAAGACAAAATCTTCGAATGCGGGTTTTATCTTTATTTTACTTCTGATTAAATCTTTATAAATAATTAGATTATTTGCGGCTAACTTACCCAATGGCACAAGCCTTTCCTTACTTCCTTTACCTTTTATTTTTATGTACTCTTCATTAAAATGAATGTTGGAAATTTTAAGATTACACAATTCACTTACACGTAATCCGCTACCATACAATACTTCAATTATTGTTTTGTTGCGTTGGCCGTTGGGGTTACTCAAGTCAATGGCATCAATCATTTTCTCAATTTCTTGAGTTGTGAGTACGTCAGGTAATTTACGCTGTAACTTAGGGCCTTCAATTAATTCGGTAGGGTCGGTTTCAATTATATCTTCAATCAATAAATATTTATAGAATGCCCTAATACCGCTAATGATACGTGCTTGCGAGGTATCACTCACACCAAGTTTGTTGATGAAAATTATAAAATCAGCAATATTTTTATAGACTAAATGTTGAGGTAATGTTTCAAGGTTTTGAACTGTGCAGTAGTTGTGCAATTTGCCAATATCACGCAAGTATGCTTCTATACTATTTTCAGAAAGTGACTTTTCTAATTTTAGAAACAATCTAAAACCTTCAATTTGTTCAGTCCAAGTTTGGTCAGATTGCATGTGTAATTTTGAATGGTAAATTACTTTACAGATTCTGAGTTATTACTTTTTGTAGTTTCAGCATTCTTTTTTGAGTTGCTTTTCTCAAAAAGCATTTTCAATGAAATGAGCATAATGATAACACCAAATATTTTCTTGATAATATCTTGTTGGTCTTTGAACTGCATAATAAATTTTGAACCAAAGTAGCTTCCGAATACAAATGTGGAACAAATGACCAAAGCTGTTTTAATATCTAAATTGCCAGCCTTGTAATAATTAATTGCACCAAGGAAACCAACAGGTAACAAGAAAATAAAAAGTGTAGTACCTTGTGCTTTAAGCTGGTTAAAACCCAAGAAATACACCAATGCTGGAACAATAAATATTGCACCGCCAATACCAAACATTCCGCTTAGTGCTCCTGCTGCAACACCTATAAAAAGTAAAATTACAATATGATTTGCTGTCATTTTTTTTATCAAATAAATTTTATGCTCAATGCAATAGTGTTATGTGTATTAACGTTATTGAGGAAATTTTTCTTCCTTTTCTAATTTTCCATTTTCATTGTAATAGACAAACCTTCCAACTTTTATATCGTTTTTATATTCACCTTTACTTTTAATGGTTTGTCCTTCTAAAACCTCAATTGTTTCAACTGTTCCATCATCATTTGTTTTTTGCTTTTTCACTAATTTACCGTTGTTGAAGTACTCTACATACATTCCATTTTTTTTACCTTTTAGGTAGGTAAATTCTTCTTTTATTACATCGTCAGAATAATAGTTTTTAAATGTGCCATTGTGGTAAATTGTTTTTATAAGTTTTCCGTTTGTGTACATTTCTTGTTTGCCAATTTCCCCGTTATCATTATAAAAAAACCAATTACCTTCTCTTGTTGCTTTCTTATATTGACCTTCAATTTTTTTTGTACCAGTTATATGGTAAACATTATAGCTGCTATCTAATTCGCCTGAAACATATTTTCCATTTATTTTAGGTTTGCCATCGTTATAGAAAACTTTCCATAATCCATTTTTTTTGCCGTTTGTGTAGTTACTTATCTCTAACACTTTACCATCAGCAAAGTAATTGACAAATGCACCATCTCGTAAATTATTCTTGTAACTTTCTTTTGATAAAATTAATTTTCCAGTGGCATCGTAGTAAACCCAAATACTATCTTTTTGCTGGTTATAAAAATTTCCTTCGGCTTCAATTATTCCATCGGATGAGTACATAATCGTATGCGTTTTTCTACCACCGTCACTATATGTAGAAACTGCTTTTTTGTTCCCATTATTGTAGTAATACTTAAATATTCCGTAGGGTTGATTATCTTTAAACTGCCCTTCGTATTTAAGATGCCCCATTTCATCTTTCTTGCTCCAGCTGCCTTGTTTTAATCCTTTAGCATCAGTAATGTTTTGTGAAAATGCAATTGCGTTTATTAGCAATGAAGCAAAAAAAGTAAGGAATAAACTGTTTTTCATTTATGCTCTTTCTTTACGTTGTGGTGTTATTTTTAGAGGGTCGGAAGTTAATGTTTCATATTCGTGTCGCTTCCTGAAAATGTCTATTGCCAAGAATATTGCGTTTTTAAATGAGCTTGTTTCGGCCTTGCCATGTCCTGCAATATCATATGCTACGCCATGGTCGGGAGATGTTCTTACAACATTTAAGCCTGCTGTAAAGTTAACTCCAGTCTCAAACTCTAAAGCTTTAAAAGGGCTTAAACCTTGGTCATGGTACATGCTAACAACCGCATCAAATTGTTTGAATTGTAATTTGCCGAAAAAACCATCAGCAGGGTAGGGGCCATACACTAGTAATTGTTCATCTTGTAGTTTTTTTATTGCTGGAGCAATTATTTTTTGTTCCTCATCACCTATTAAGCCGCCATCACCATTGTGAGGATTTAGACCCAATACAGCAATTTTTGGTTTGCGAATTCCAAAATCTTTAGTTAAAGTTTTGTGTAGTAGTTTTACTTTATCAATGATTTGATTTGTAGTAATTGATTGGGCAACTTTTGATAGTGGAATGTGCTCCGTTAAAGTTGCAATACGCATATTTTCGCCAACTAAAAGCATTAAATGATTTGATGCATCAAAGTAATCATGTAAAAATTGAGTATGGCCAGTAAAGGTTTTCCCTTCAATTTTTATGTTGTGCTTATTGAGTGGTGCAGTAACTAACACATCTATTTTTCCTGCTTTTAAATCTGCACATGCAGCCTCTAATGATTTAAGTGCATAAGCTCCTGCAATTTCGGTTTCCTTGCCAAGTTCAAGTGTTATGTCTTCGTCCCAAACTGTAACTAAATTTGGATGTTTAGCCTTTATATTTCCTGCATCGCTAGTGATGCTAAAATTAAAATCATTTGCACCAATTGCTTTTTTATGAAACGTTGCAACTTTAGATGACGCATATACAACTGGCGTGCAAAGTTGCATCAAGTCTTTTTCCATTAATGTGCGTATGATTATTTCCATACTTACACCGTTCAAATCTCCTACCGAAATACCAACTCGTAATATCTTATGTTCCATTTAGTTTCTATTTTTTTCTAATTAAATAAATTTGACTAGAGTATGTATTGTTATTCTTAGTTGCAGCTTTTATGTTCGAAACAAGTCCAGTCCAAAATCCAGAAATTATATTACTACTTCCTGTTTTATATTTTTCACTTAACAAAGAAACATAAAAACTATCGAAAATCATTGGCATAACTCTTTCTACTTCCATATCATTTTTTGCTACAAGTGCCTCTATATCATTTGGTGTAAAGTGGTGCAGATGACGTGGTACATCATACGCTCCCCAATGTTCTTGATATTGCTGTGCATCAAAACTACTACAATTTGGGACGGCTATTATTAATTTTCCGTTTGGTTTAAGTAATTTGTAAAGAGTTTGTAACCTTTCATTCAAATTTGGGACATGTTCCAGCACGTGCCACATGGTTATACAATCAAAACTATTTTCGAAAGCTGTGTTCAAATAATCTTCATCATTTACAGTAAGGTGATATTTTTTTTTAGCAGTATTTCGAGCGTAATTGTCAGGTTCAATACCTTGCACTTGCCAACCTGCGTTCTGGCATGTATTCAGAAATTCGCCAGTACCGCAACCTACGTCAAGCAAATATTTAGTATCTGATTTTTTATTAATTTTTTCAATTAGTTGAAGTTTTTTGACAAGGGTAAATTTCCTTACAAACTGATATAAACTATTTACTAATCCTTTGCTAGTATTGGAATGTGAAATATAATCGTTGCTTTTATAATAGTTGCCTAATAGTTGTAAATCAGGCATAGGATTTGTGAATTTAAAGCCACAGCTATTGCAAGAAACAATATCAAAAGTTTCTTTACTTACAGTATAGTCCATGCAAGATAGAAATGGTGTAAATGTATTTCCGTCACAAATTTGGCAATTAGAAATTGTATGCATACTCAATTTTTAAGTACAGGCAAACCTACACGAATTACACAAACTTTTATATGTATTTTGAAAATACGATATTAATTTTCAAATATCAACAATCTTATACAAAATTAATATACTAAACTATTCTATGTTACTTTTGTTGAGTTATATAATTAAACAAGATGTTAGGTTTCAGATTCAATAACTACAGTGGAGAAAAAGGTAAACCTCCTTTTGATACTTTGTTCGATATTTTTAAAGAATTGGTGGTGCATACCTCTGGCGATATGCCTGAAGCTTTAAGTTGGCTTACCGAGTTGGACAAACAATTTAATATAACATCTGAAGGTTATGGAATAGGTGATTTTATAAATGAATTGAAAGAAAAAGGCTATATCAAAGAGGATAATGAAAAAGGTAGCTTTTCCATTACTTCCAAAACAGAGCAAAGTATTCGTCAAACATCCTTGGAGCAAATATTTGGGAAAATAAAAAAGTCGCGCAAGGGTAACCATAAAACCAACTACAACGGTATTGGTGAAGATTTTGGCACCAGCCATAAACCTTATGAGTTTGGTGATTTGCCTGAAAATATTGCTATTACAGAAAGCCTCCGCAATGCACAAATCAATAATGGTGTAGATAATTTTATGCTCACCGAAAAAGATTTAGAAGTGCTTGAAACTGAACATAACAGTAGTGTTGCAACAGTATTGATGATTGATATTTCGCACTCCATGATTTTGTATGGAGAGGATAGAATAACTCCTGCTAAAAAAGTAGCAATGGCTTTATCTGAACTCATCACTACCAAATATCCAAAAGACAGTCTAGAAATAATTGTGTTTGGAAACGATGCATGGCAAGTACAATTAAAAGATTTGCCTTATTTACAAGTAGGTCCATATCATACCAACACAGTGGCTGGCTTAGAGTTGGCAATGGAGTTGTTGCGAAGAAAAAAGAATAACAACAAGCAAATTTTTATGATTACAGATGGCAAGCCAACATGCTTAAAAGAAGGTGACCTATACTACCAAAATAGTTTTGGTTTAGATAGAAAAATCATCAATAAAACACTGAACTACGCTGCCCAATGTAAAAGATTGAAAATACCTATTACTACATTTATGATTGCTAAAGACCCATATCTACAGGAGTTTGTAGCAGAGTTTACAAAAACAAATGGAGGCAAAGCATTTTACAGTAGTCTTAAAGGATTAGGCGAATATGTATTTGAAGATTACACCAAAAATAGAAAGAAAACAGTAAGATAGTGCTAAGTATTTAGTACATAGATATTAGAAACATAATTATAAATGATTTAAAAAAAATCCCCTTAGTTTCGGCTCCCTCCCCTTGGGGGAGGGTTGGGGTTGGGCTTTATGACACTTAAACAATTAATAGAATCAGGCTACAAGCCAAAGAGTATTAAAGATGAATTGCGCGACAATTTGATTACAAAATTACAGAATAAGGAAAACGTTTTTGAAGGAATTGTCGGTTACGAAGACACCGTTATACCTGAAATTGAACGTGCAATTTTAAGTAAGCACAACATTAATTTATTAGGCTTACGCGGACAAGCAAAAACTCGTATAGCACGCCAAATGGTTAACTTACTAGATGAGAAAGTGCCTGTTGTTGCCGGAAGTCCGTTAAACGATGATCCTTTAAATCCTATTTCAAATTTTGCTATTGATTTGATAAAAGA
>Ga0214921_10003946_pt1 | contig 22312 bp, 21 predicted proteins | sample LL1505_MetaG_FD_177992 | JGI IMG/M metagenome (GOLD analysis project Ga0214921, IMG submission 177992) | Freshwater microbial communities from Lake Lanier, Atlanta, Georgia, United States - LL-1505 | ecosystem: Environmental > Aquatic > Freshwater > Lake | place: USA: Georgia | collected... | reverse complement strand
TCGAGGTGACCCAACGAAGGCACGACGGCCCATGGATTTTTCAGGGCGAGTGCAGTGTCGAGGGATCCAGCTAGGTTTGTCATACCAGAACTCCTTTCCATAATGGATCGGATTTTAGCACTCTCTTAGGCAGAGTGCTAAATTTATAAGTTATTGATATTGTTGATATTTATCAATGTATGCAGAATATGGGATTGGCAGCAAAGCTATCCCAAGTCATCAAAGCATGGGCTTGGTGCAGCCTAAATTTGCTGATATGGCGTTGCTGGCTTCTTTTAGCAATTGAATGTATTTGGGCGCATCGGCCTCGACATATCTGAAGATAGGGAAGGAGATACTCAAACCTGCAATAGGTTGAGACAGGCGGTCAAAAATAGGGACGCCAATGCAGCGGATGTGTTCGTTGAACTCTTCGCGGTCTTCGCCAAAGCCTTGTGCCTTGGTGCGCTCGAGCTCTACTAAATAATCTTCGCGATTGGTGATGGTATTGGCCAAGAACTTTTTGTAGTCCATGCCTTGCATGATGCGGTCACGTCGCTCTGTGTTCTCCCAAGCCAATAACACTTTGCCAATGGCAGTGCAATGCAGCGGGGCGCGACGTCCAATGCGGGAGTACATGCCAAGCATGTGCCTGGAGTCAACCTTGTGCAAGTAAATGATTTCGGATTCGATCAAAGAGCCCAAGTGGACAGTTTCACCTGACACATCGGCCAGCATGCGAATGTGATCTTTGGCCACCTCCACCAAGTCAGTTTGGCTAAGCGCCTTAGAGCCCAGTTCAAACACCTTCATCGTGAGGCGATAGCGATCGCTTTCATTTTCCTGTTGTACGTAGCCTAAAGTGAGCATGGTCTGAAGAAAACGATAGACCGTTGCCTTGGGCATGGCCAAGCGAACAGACAATTCAGTGACACCCACCACATTTTGCTCAGACAGAGCTTGCATGATGGCAAAGACTTTAAGCACAGCGGCTACCGATTCGGGTTGATTTTTCGAATCTGAAAAATCATCCTCTACAGCTGTGTGTTTGGAATGTGATACTTCTTGCATAAGAATGATTATGTACCTAGTTTGCTGGTTTTTAGGAAATTTGGAACGCGGTTACATTTTTTGTGAATTGCACTTCCTAGGGTAATTGCTGAGGCGCCAATGCTTCGACCCGCCTATTTCCAACTTCACGCATGCGGATGGCCTGGGAACCTTCGTAACTCGGCGCTCTACCAGATGTAGATCGACCCCAAAGTGCCAAACCGTCTCCGAAATGTGGGCCCAATTCGGACTGGGTAACCGTGGCTTCGCCATTGGGTGAGGCACCCGGAACCCACTCACCCCGCTTGACGCCAAAGTCCCAAGCCCGGCCAACACTGACAGCGCCTTTGGCCAAGCCTGGTTGACCCAAGAGTTGAGAACGGATGACCAAAAATCCTAGGGACTCTTGTGGGGCTGTGCTGGGTGCTAAGACGTGTCCACCGTTACCAGGTGTTCTGCGTCCGGCACGGCTGATGATCAAGCTTTGGTCAATGACCAAGCGTGCACCACCGAAAATGAAATCGACATCACCCGCAATCATGCTGTTCTGAACCAACACGCGACCCTGAACGGGGCCTGCGCGGTCCGTGAACAAAGTGTCTTGGTGGCCAATCAATCGCATATTTTTTAAATGAATTCGATCGCCTTTGAGTGAGAGCGCAACACCTTGCGCGCCGCCTGACTCGCCAGCGCCAGAAGGGTAATCTTTGCCGTCTTTGACTTTTTCCAGGGCGTCATTGGCCACTGTGAATCCCACCAACTGAACGTCATTGGTGTGGACAGCCATGGTGGTGCTGCCGAAGGTGCCGTAACTTGAATCTTGCGTCACAGGATGACAAGGGGACGCCATTTGACCAGGCTGTTTAAACATGCCGTTGTAACGCGATTCGATCACAACGACTTCTTTAGGGTTGCCAAGCGCGAACAGGGTAAAGGGTGCCTTGTCTTTGGCGCAAACAATCTCGCGGTATTGACCTGGCTTGATCAAAATGAAAATTCTGGCTGAACTGCTGCTTGCACTAGGCAAACTGTCTACGGCCGATTGCAGGGTCACGTGCGTGCCAGAGCCATCTTGGGCAACCACCTTGTGCACTGGCCAAGATTGACGATTGTCTTCAATGCTGGGTTGCCAATCGACCAAATATTTTTGGATTTCTGGCAGTGTTGAAGCGGACTTCAATTGAACAGGCGAGACACAGGCCCCAAGACCGCACGCGAGGGTGAGAACGGCTGCTAGGGACCCGAGTTTTTTCATAAGCGTCGCTTAAACAGTTGCTAAGTACAAAGCTGGTTCGCCTTCTGCATCACAGCTGTAAAGCACCTTCTTTTCATCGGGCGTGAAGGAAGGGTGAGGATGAGTCACTTGGCGGCTCTTTTTATAAACTTCCCAAGAACTGTCGTGTCTAGCAATTGGACGATGAGTTTTGTTCTTCAGGTCAAAGACATACAGGTAGGGATCGGTTTGAATTTCGTGGCTGCTGCTGTCAGCCACGTCGGCGGGAGAACCGCAACCGTCGCCCACCAACAAATCGCCTTTGAAGTTGCTCATCAAATGAGAGCAAGCCGGCATTTGCACCAAGCGCTCGTTTTTAAGCGTGACGGGGTCCAGTGACCAAATGTAGCGCTCAGTTTCACCCTTAAGGTAAGACACATAAATCATGAGTGAACCATCGGGTACCCAGAACTCGTGTGTGCAGCTTTCGCCCACTTCGTGTGTTTTGCCGCAGCGAATGTTAGTGCCATCTTCGTTGATGAACCACATCCGTGCATCGACCAAATCGTGAGGACCTTCGTGGCAATAGGCCACGGTGTTGTCGTCGTAAGGACGGTATTGAGGGTGGCCCAACCAACCATCTTTTTCTAAGATCACTTCACGTTGGCCTGTGGCCAAATCAATGCGAATCAAACGGCATCGTGGTTTCGCATGGTACATGTCGTGGAATTTTTTCCAGTCGCTCAAGGGGAACCAGTCATCAGCATGAATCTCAATGCCCACCATGCGTGTGCAAGCTGTGTTGGTGACCCACGTACCATAACCAATCCAGCCTTGCGGCACGGTGTAAACCACCTCTTCTTTGAGTGAGCTCAGCTCGAGTTTGATGAGTTGGCGCTCGGCACGCACGAAATACAAAGACTTGTCGTCAGGGCTCAAAAAGCCACCAAAGGTGTTTTCTCGTGCTTGGTCTGTGAGTTGTGTGGCCACCTGCGATTCCAAATCTAGCAAGTGATAGTTCCAATGGTTGGTAGGGCCAAACTCACCTGCGAACAACAACTTAGAGCCGTCGTTGGTAAAACATTTTTGATAAAAATATTGACGATGACAGGTCACGTCCAAGGGCGTGAGTCGGGTTACTTCTGCACCTGTATCGGGATCTGTTTTGGTGACGAAGTTGAGTTGTCTTTGTGTGGCTTTCATGATGCTGTTCTAGTTGCTTTACTTAATGCGTTGAAGGATGGCATTGCCGTTTTTAATGAGATGTTCTGCAGCGGTCTCATCGCTGATTTTTTGATACGCCACTCGCTCAAAAACTTCTCGCATGAATTTGTGCATGCGTGCATGTTCAAACAAGGGTGCAGGTTTGACCAACGTTCCTGAATTTCTGGCAGACAAAATTTGATCGTAAGCTGCCAACTCCAATGGCGTCACTTTGTTATTTTCTTTGAGGTACTTGTAGGGGCCAGGTGCCAGTGGAATGCCACGCGTTCTGCCCAATGAGTGATGTGCTTCTGTGTTGGTTGCCAAAAACTGAATCAGCTTGGCTGCTGTTTCTGCTTGTTTGCTATTTCGACCAATGCCGTACATCAACGTGGGCCTGCCAAACATGCCGCTGTCTTTGGCACCCTTGAGCGTTGGAAAAGGGCCTAAGTTAAGGTTCTGCTGCTTGTTCATAGTGGACTTGCGCAAATTGATCACAGAGTCCCAGGTGTAATTGCCTGCCCATTGGCCCGTGACCCAATCGGGTTGCTGTTCGGTGGGTTTCTCTGCACCGCCTAGGCTGGCGCGATGTGGCAAGGGGGTTGCCACTTGCTCATCAATCAGTCGTTTGTAGGTTTTGACCCAGTCTAACGCAGCCTGATTTGACATTTGGATGCGCGGCTCTGTGGGGTCAATATAGGCTTGTCCATGCTGCTGCTGCACCCAGGCCTGCGACAACAAAACCATGTCGTAGAGTTCGCCATCAAGAGCGTATGACTGAGGGCCATTGGCTTTTCTGAAAGGTTTGCCCAGGGCAAACAATTCATCCCAGGTCTTTGGCATTTCAAGACCGGCACGCTTTAAAGATGCATCGTTCCAAAGCAATACCCGTGCTGTGAAAGAGACGGGCAACGCGTTGAGTTTGCCCCCCACCATGCCGTAGTCCAAGTCAGCGGATTGAAAATTGCTAAGCAGATCTTTGCCCAAAAGAGGCAACAAATCTTTGAAACCATTACCGCGTTTTGAAAACATGGACAACCAAGCCCAGTTAATTTGCATCACATCGGGTTCAGCCCCACCAGCAATTTGGGTGGTAAGGCGTTCAAGGTAACCATTGAATCCCATGTATTCCGCTTTGATTTTGACGCCTGGATTTTTTTCTTCAAACAGCCGCAAGGCTTTCAAAGTGGCTTCGTGACGACCCGAACCGCCCCACCAACTGAAGCGCAAAACCTTGGTGTTGGTCTGTGCATCCGCCGTGCGTATGAATGGAATGGGATAAAGTGCGGCGCCAAGCGCTACCATTTGTCGGCGATTGATCATGGCTGCAACAAGCTCAGTTCACTTTGACCATCAAACAAATGGCAAGCCGACATTTGAATGTGCAACTGCACTGGTGCGCCACGTTCTAATTGCGCCAAAGCTTCGGCTTCTTCAGCGGGCATCCGAACCGTCAAAGGTGTGTCGCCTAAGCTGACATACAAGAAGATCTCTGCGCCCATGTGTTCCATGAAGCGGAAGGTAGTTTCCAAGGGCAAAGAATCGCCTTGCGAACGTGCGTGGAAATGAATGTGTTCGGGGCGGATGCCGAAAATAACGTCTGCTGCTTTATTATTGGACAAGCGAGCTGTGTGCGTCGCTGGCAATGCCAATTGTGTGGTGCCCAATTGCACTTTGATCTGACCATCTGCTTGATGCAGATTTGTTTTGATCAAGTTCATTTCGGGTGAGCCAATGAAGCTGGCTACAAACGCATTGGCCGGGCGGTTGTAAAGCGCTGTTGGCGTGTCTACTTGTTGAATACGACCTTCTTTGAGCACACAAATGCGCTCGCCCATGGTCATCGCTTCTACTTGGTCGTGTGTCACGTAAATAGACGTGGCGGCTTGGCCTGAATCACGCAATGTGCGGTGCAGGTCAGTTAAGCGAACGCGCATGGATGCGCGCAGTTTGGCATCCAAATTTGAGAGAGGTTCGTCAAACAAAAACACTTCAGGTTTTTTCACAATGGCGCGACCAACAGCTACGCGCTGTGCTTGACCACCACTGAGTTGTTTAGGAAAGCGGTCTAGCAGGTGGGTCATTTCTAGCAACTCTGCCGCATGACGCACGCGTTGATCTACCTCTTGTTTGCTGATGCCGGACAACTTGAGACCAAAGGCCAAGTTTTCATAGACCTTCATGTGTGGGTAGAGCGCATAGTTTTGAAACACCATGGCAATACCGCGCTCTTTAGGCGCAAGATCGTTCACCTTCTTTTTGCCAATCCACATTTCGCCGCCAGTAATCTTTTCAAGACCAGCAACCATTCGAAGCAATGTGGATTTTGCGCAGCCTGAGGGGCCCACAAACACCATGAATTCCCCATCTTTAATCTCTAAGTCCACGCCATGCACGGCGGTGAACCCATTGGGGTAAGTTTTTTTAATTTGACGAAGACTGACTTGTGCCACAAAGGACTCCGGTTCAGATGTTTGTAGTTAGCCCTTGACACCACTGCTGGTGGCGCCTTCGATGAAGTGCTTTTGGGCTGCAAAAAAGACGGCAATAGATGGAATGAGCGCCACAACACTGATGGCAATCACGTTGCGCCATTCCACTTCTTCAGTGGCACCAATGCTCATCTTCAAAGCCAAAGAAACGGGGTAGTTTTCTACGCTGGCCAAATAAATGAGCGGGCCCATGAAGTCGTTCATGGTCCAAATGAATTGGAAAACAATGACAGAAATAATGGCAGGTTTCAGCATTGGAATGATGATGTGGAACAGCAGCTGAAATGCATTGCATCCGTCTATCATTCCGGCTTCTTCCATGTCGCGGGGAATGGCACGCAGGAACTGCACTAACATAAAAACAAAAAAAGTGTCTGTTGCAAATGCAGACGGAATGATGAGGGGGAGGTACGTATCAATCCAACCAAACTCTCTGAACATCAAGTATTGCGGCATGCGCAAAATGATGAGCGGCAACATCATGGTGCTGACCATGATGCCAAATAATATTTTTTTGCCGTAAAAATCAAATCGCGCAAACGCATAAGCCACCATGACGCAAGAAATGAGTGTCACAAAAATTTTGGGTATGGTGATCAAAAAGCTGTTGATGAAATACGTCGCAAAAGTGTATTCGCTACTTGTTTTCCACCCTGCTGCGTAGGCACTGAATTCAATTTTGCTAGGCCAAAAACCGGCAGAACTAAAGATTTCAGAATTGGTTTTGAACGAAGCGCCTACCAGCCAAATGAGTGGGTAGAGCATCAAGAATGCAATGCAACCCAAGATCAGGTACCGCATCAAAGGCGGTTTGGCGTTATTTTCTTCTTCGGCGGTCATTTGTTGTCCTTTTCGCCGGCGTAGAACACCCAATATCGTGAACTCCAAAAAGAGATTAAGGCCAGTGCACCCACCAATGCAAACAGAACCCAAGACAAAGCCGCGCCGTATCCCAAGTTGAAGTACTTGAAGCTCTGGTCGTAGATGTACAGCGTGAGCACATAAGTAGAGTTGAGAGGGCCGCCCTCCGTGATCATGTACGGCCCATTGAATTCTTGGAATGCATGCACCATTTGCATGATCATGTTGAAGAAAATCACGGGCGTAATGAGCGGCACCGTAATGCGCCAAAACTGTACTGTTTTGGATGCGCCATCGCACTCTGCTGCTTCATAAAGTGACGTCGGTACGTTTTGCAAAGCTGCCAAGAAAATCACCATCGAAGAACCAAATTGCCATGTGAAGAGCAGCACGATGGTGACCATGGAGTAGTGCTCGTCTGCCAACCATGCCACGGGTTCAAATCCCATTTTTATCAGCGCAATATTGACCAAGCCATGCTTGGCAAAAATGAATCGCCATAGCACGGCAACTGCAATGGAGCCACCCAAAATAGAGGGGATGTAAAACGCTGCACGGAAGAAGTTGATGCCACGCATTTTGAAGTTCAAGACGTGGGCTACCAACAAGGCAAATCCGACTCGCAAGGGCACTGCAAGGATGACAAACCAAAGAGTCACCCCCAGTGATTGTTGAAACAGTGGATCGTTGTTGGCCAGCTCGCGGTAGTTCTCAAGCCCAACATATTGAGGTGGGTCTATCAGGTCGTATTGCGTCAAGCTGAGCGCAAAACTGGCAATGAAGGGGAAGAGCTTAAAAAACAAAATGCCCAGCACAAATGGCAAGGCAAACATGAAACCTAAACGTTTGTTTTCATACATCGCACAGTTCTCTCAACGAGCCAACCAGCCACCATCCACGGCCATGGTGTGGCCTTGTAGGTAGTTAGAAGCTTGTGAAGCCAGGAACACCACAGGGCCGGCCATGTCTTCTGGTAAGCCCCAACGACCTGCAGGAATACGCCCCAAAATTTCGGCGTTACGCTGTGCGTCTGCGCGAATGGCTTCTGTGTTGTTGGTGTCCATGTAGCCTGGGGCAATGGCATTCACATTGATGCCGTGCTTGGCCCATTCGTTGGCCATGATCTTGGTTAATCCCAACACACCGCTTTTGCTGGAGGTGTAGGAGGGCACGCGGATACCGCCTTGAAAAGACAGCATGGACGCGATGTTGATGATCTTGCCGCCTTGGCCTTGCGCAATGAATTGACGCGCGGCCGCTTGAGACAGAAAAAACACGGACTTCAAGTTGACGTCCATGACATCGTCCCAGTCTTTCTCTGTGAAATCAATCGAGTCGTTTCTGCGAATGATGCCTGCGTTGTTCACCAAGATATCGATACGGCCGGCCAATTCAACCGCTTGAGAAACCAAGCCTGCTAATTTGTCTGTTTGCCCCACATCGGCTCGCAAGTCAAAGAACTTGAGGCCTACAGCCTTGATGGCCTTTTCGGCTTCTGTGGGCGCACTGCGGTTGATACCAACCACATCGGCACCGGCTTCTGCCAAGGCAATGGCCATGGCTTGACCGAGGCCCGTGTTACAGCCCGTGACCAGCGCTACTTTGCCGGACAGGTTAAAACTGGGAAGAGTCATGTGTAATTTGTCGAGAAATCAGATCAAAGCAGCGTGGTCATGGGGATGTGGTCCATGTCGCTGAAGACTTGGTTCTCACCCACCATGCCCCAGATGAAGGTGTAGGCTTGTGTACCCACGCCAGCATGGAGTGACCAGCTGGGGCTGATGACGGCTTGCTCGTTGCGTACCACGATGTGACGTGTTTCTGTTGGCTTGCCCATCATGTGGAACACGACCGCTTGTTCGTTCATGTTGAAGTAGAAATAAACTTCCATGCGGCGGTCGTGCGTGTGGCAAGGCATGGTGTTCCAGAGGCTGCCTGGCTCGAGTTGTGTCAAACCCATCAGCAGTTGGCAAGTGGGCAAAACGCTGGGCACAAAATACTTGTAAATGGTGCGGCGGTTGCTGGTTTCTGGCGCGCCCAATGTTTCGGGCGAAGCCTCAGCCAAAGTCACCTTTTTGTGGGGGTAGGCGGTATGGGCTGGTGCGCAGTTGAAATACAACTTGGCAGGGTTTTGGGGGTCTACGCTTGAAAAGCCAAGTGTTTTTGCGCCTTGACCAACGTACAGAGCCTCACGAGCGGCAACTTCGAAGACAACGCCGTCGACAGTTACTTTGGCGTCGCCACCAATGTTGATGAGCCCCAACTCACGGCGTTGCAAGAAGAAGTCAGTACCGGTGTGCTTGCCCAATTCGGGTGAAAAAGTGACCTCTTTGTTCACGGGCATGATGCCGCCCACGATGATTCGGTCAATTTGGCTGTATGTCAGGGTGGCTTGATCGGCCACAAACATGGACTCAACAAGGAAGTGTTCACGCAGGCCTTGGGTGTCAAGTTGCTTGGCATGGTCACTGTGGACGGGTTGGCGAATTTGCATTTTTAAGCTCTCATTGATCAAAAAAAGGGTTTGAATATTCGGGTAACCCCTGAATTTTAGACACTTTGTTGCGTTTTGGAATTAGGGTTTCCAATTAGTGAACCGCTGTTTCTTTTTTTTTATTGCGATGTTACATTATTGGTACGGAAAAATGAAACCCTATTTCGGAGTTACCAATTGAGCGCTTTTTTTAATGAGGCCAACACGCCTTGGACTGAGTTAGGCGATGGCCTGCGACGCAAGATCGTTGGCCACACACCTGAACTGATGTCAGTGTTAATGGAATTTGATGAAGGTGCCATTGGCACCGTTCATGCACATGACGCGCACGATCAAATTGGTGTTGTCATTTGTGGTTCCTTCGAAATTGAGGTCGAAGGCAAAACCCAAATTCTGAAACCAGGTGATGCCTTCATAGCACCCCGCAACCACTATCACGGCGCAAGAGCCCTTGAGCAAGGCAGTCGATTGCTCGATCAGTTTTCACCCCATAGAGACGATTACCTTTAAGTCAACCAACATTTACAAATATTTCCAAACAGGAGCAAGACAATATGAAGAAACTAAACAGATCAAGCAGTGCAAAGGCACAAACTTTCAAATACAGCGCTGTTGCTGTCGCTGTTTTGGGCTTGGCTCAAATGGCTCACGCGCAAACTGCGCCTGCTGATTCAGGTGAATTGGTGGTGACAGGTTTCCGTGCAGCCTTGGAAGGTGCGATGACGAAAAAACGCCAAGACAATGGCGTTGTCGACGTGATTAAAGCAGAAGACATTGCCAAGTTCCCCGACACCAACATGGCTGAGTCATTGCAGCGTATTCCAGGTGTGGCCATTGACCGTGAAGGCGGCGAGGGTCGTACCATCAGCGTTCGCGGCTTGAACCCAGATTTCACTCGCGTGCGCATCAACGGCATTGAAGGTTTGGCTTCTTGGTCTAACCAAGATGGTCCAGCTCGTTCACGTGGCTTTGACTTCAACGTGTTTGCTTCTGAATTGTTCTCAGAAATCACCGTTCGCAAAACATCTTCGGCAGACGTTGATGAAGGCTCCTTAGGCGCGACCGTTGATTTGCGTGCAGCACGTCCATTTGATTTCAAGAAGACGGGTCCCGTCATGACCTTGTCTACCAAGGCCGCACAAAATGATGCGACGGGCAAAACAGATCCCCGAGTTGCCTTCTTGTTTTCAAATTTGAATGAAGACAAAACGGTGGGCTTCTTGTTCTCTGGTGCTAAATCAAGAAGCAATACCATTGAATCTGGTTTTGACTCTGTGCGTTGGACCAATGCCAAAACGGTCTTGGCTGCTGGCTTTGCAGCGCCCACGACTGCCAATGGCGGCAATGCTGCTGCCACTTCATTGGCCAATGATGTGAACAATTTCAACCCACGTTTTCCTCGTTACGGTCAAATTGCTTATGACTTGGACCGCACGGGTTTGACAGGTTCGATTCAAGTGAAACCGAATCGCGACACCACCATTTCTTTGGACATGTTGTACTCCAAACTGGAAGGCAAGCGCTTTGAGAACTGGTTGGAAGCACCTTCGTTCTCACGTTCAACGGGCGGCATTGGTGCTACATCAGTTCTCGCAGCTGAATACTCACCTTCAGGCAATTTGCTCTATGGCAAATTCAATGGTGTCGACATTCGTTCTGAGTCACGTTTGGATGAATTGTCTTCAACCTTCAAGCAACCCACCTTGAATGTTGAACACTACATCAACGAAGATTTGAAACTGAACGCCATGATTGGCCGTTCTTCCAACGCTTACAGCAACCCTGTTCAAGTGACCACCACTTTGGATGCTTACAACGTCAATGGTTATTCTATTGATTTCCGCAATGACAATCGCCGTCCAATCATCTCTTATGGCAATTTGGATGTTACCAAGTTTGGTGCGGGTGGACTGGGTTTCTTAACATGCCCTGCTACAGGAACTTGTTCGTCCAATGCCGCAGCAACAGGCGATACCAGCTTGATTCGCATGCGTCAGATGAACACCAACAACAGCATTGACACAGCCCAAGTAGATTTGAGTTGGGACATGGTGCCCGACAAGCTGAAACTTGTCGGCGGTATTTCTCGCAAAATGTTTGGTTACCAATCCACTGAATATCGCCGCGGTATTGGCTCTGACGTTGATACCATGCCCGCCCTGCCTGCTGGTGTGAACGGAGCCGACCTGGTGACTTTGTTCTCTGGCTATGGCAAAGGTGTGGGTGTTCCAGCAGGTACACCTACTGCATGGTTGGTCCCCAACTACACAGCCATCGCCAACGCATACAACATCTACAGCAACACTGGCGCATTCCAGTTGTATGGCACTGAAAACAACAATGCACGTGCCAATACCACTTCAGTGACTGAAACTGACAACGGTATTTACAGCATGTTGGAATTCAAAGACAACGTGAACAACCTGCCTGTGCGCGGTAATGTTGGTTTGCGTTATGTCAACACCAACCAAGTGGTGTCAGGTCAAGGCACTGTAAAAGTTGGTACCACCACACAATATGTGGATTGGACCAAGCAAAACGCTTATCACGATGTGTTGCCATCATTCAACTTGGCCATGACACCCTCCAAAGATGTGATCGTTCGCTTGGCTGCCGCCAAAGTGATGGCGCGTCCTGGTTTGTCACAGTTAAATCCCGCTACATCATCTTCTACTGCAACCGGCACTGGCTACGTTACTGTGAAGAGTGGTAACCCCTTCTTGGAACCCTACCGCGCCAATACATTGGATACAGGCGTTGAATACTACTTTGACAAAAACGCCATGATTGGTGTGGGTCTGTTCCAAAAGAACATCAGCTCCTATGTCCAAACCTTGGTCACGCAATCCACATGGGCTGAAGCCGGTTTGGATCCCGCTATTGCAGGCAGCACCAATCCCAATGACAAGATTGATGTGTCACGCCCCATCAATACCCCTGGCGGTAAGTTGCAAGGTATTGAGTTGAACTATCAACAGCCGTTCAACTTCTTGCCTGGCATCGGTAAGAACTTCGGTACTTTGTTGAGCTACACCTATGTTGACTCCAAAATCAACTATGTGTTGAAGACAAGCGCCGCAGCAACAACTTATACCGTGGACAACTTGTTGGGCCTCTCACCTAAGACATGGGCCGCTACTTTGTACTACGAAGATGACAAGCTGAGCGGCCGGGTGTCTGTGACACACCGTGACGGTTTCGTGTCGATCGTTCCTGCACAAGACAACAATGATGTTCAAGGTCGCAACCCCACAACCAATGTGGACGCTTCTATCTCTTACAAATGGGACAAGCAGTTGACATTGAGCTTGGAAGGTGTGAATTTGACCAACACCCGTTACGATCAATTCATTGGCCGTGCACGTGACAATGCGTTGCGCAATACTCAAACAGGCCGTGTCTATATGATTGGCGCTCGTTACAACTTCTAAGGAATTGTTTTGACACACCCCCAATTCAGAAGTATTCAAGTTGGGATTAGTCTGGCATTGTTAACTGGTTTGACTGCTTGTCAGTTGGGCCCAGTTAAAACAGAAAAGGAGGCGCAAGCCTCCTTTTCTCGTTTGCCTGCTTTTCCGGGTGCAGAAGGTGCTGGCCAATTTTCCGAAGGTGGTCGAGGAGGTCGTGTTTACACCATCACCAACCTAAACGACCGTGGCCCAGGTTCTTTGCGCGAAGCCATTGAGGCTTCGGGCCCAAGAACTGTGGTGTTTGCGGTATCTGGGACCATTCAATTGCAAAGTGAATTGATCATTCGCAACGGACGAATCACCATTGCGGGCCAAACAGCGCCGGGCGATGGCATCACGCTGCGCGATCACCCCTTCACAGTAGCAGCAGACGATGTGGTTGTGCGGTTCATTCGCTCGCGCTTGGGCGATGTCACCAAAGTCGATGGTGATGCCATGGGCGTGGTGGCTGGCAAGCGAATTATTTTGGATCACGTCTCTGCCAGTTGGTCTTCCGATGAAACTTTGTCAGTTGCAGCCAGCTTCAAAACCCCCGAGAAAAGTTGGGATGAAGTGACTGTGCAGTGGAGCCTCATTGGCGAGTCCCTTAATCAAACGGCGGCCAAAGGCCCAGGTGTACAACACGGCTTTGGCAGCTTGGTGCGGGGTGCCAAAGGTTCGCGCGTGACCTACCATCACAATTTGTGGTTGCATCACAAAGACCGCATGCCAAGGCCTGGCAATTACACCTTGCCAGCGCAAGATCCTGTGGGTGGGTTCTTTGATTTTCGCAGCAATGTGTTTTACAACTGGGGTGATGAACGCTCTGGCTACAACATGGACTTTCAAGGCACAGTGTCCAGTTACAACTTTGTGGACAACTGCTACTTCCAAGGACCGTCTTCAAAAGGGGCCTTTGCATTTGAAGAGAGCAGTTCTATGGCGCGCGCTTATTTTGCAAACAACATGATGGATGGCGTAATGCCGAAAGATCCATGGTCTTTGGTGAGGCCGCACAAAGGCCATTTGCCTGGCGGATTGCCTGCCAACTATCAAAGCAAGACACAATTTGACACACCTGCCATCAAGCCCGATCCGGCACCTTCTGTCTGTCAGAAAGTGATCCAACGTGTAGGCGCTTCGTTGAAGCGCGATGCAGTAGACGTACGTCTGTTGTCAGACTTTGAAAAGCGTCAAGGCAAACTGATTGACAGTCAAAACGAAGTGGGTGGTTGGCCGTTGCTCAAATCATTGCCAGCTGCTCTCGATTCTGATGGCGATGGCATGCCCGATGATTGGGAAGTGGCACACGGCTTGAATCCCAAAGATCCAAGTGATGGCAACAAAGCCGATCCCAAAACAGGCTACACCTATTTGGAGATTTATCTTCAAGACATTGTGAACAAAGGCTTGAAGTAATTCTTCAAGTTTGACAACGCACTTGGCTTTGACAAGGCCAAGTGCGGATAGACTGCCGACATGTTAGATGCTGTCGATCTCTTTTCGCTGCCGCAACTCTTGGGCTGGGCAGCTTTCGTTTTTGGTGTGGCCTCGTTTGCGCAGACATCAGATTCATTGTTTAAAAAATTCATGGCATTGGAGTGCTTGGCCTATGTGCTTCACTTCGCCTTGCTTGGCCAATGGACGGCCTCTGCAAGCGCCACAGTCTCCTTAGGCCGATCTATAGCGGCCGTGCGTTATCCCTACCAACACGTTGGCCTGCTGTTCATGGCCTTGAGCGTTACATGTGGACTTTGGCTCTATACCAGTTGGGTGTCTTGGTTGCCCATCACGGCGTCAGTACTGGGCACGTTTGCACTTTTCTTTTTGAAGCACGTGCGCATGCGTTTGGTCATGCTGTGCGGCACCGTCTTGTGGCTCATTCACAACTTCTGGGTGGGCTCGGTGGGCGGCACATTGTTGGAAGGCGTGTTGTGCATAGTGAACATCATCACGCTAGTGAGATTGGTGCGCATGTCTAAATCGCGTGCCAAGTACGATTCCTGATTACGATAACATCAAATCATTCATAGCTTCAGCGGGGATGATGGCGCCTCGATGTTGTACCACTCTGGAGGCAACTTTGTTGCCAAAGGCGGCAGATTCAGCAGGTGATTGACCCAAGAGCCTTCTGCTTAGATAGCCTGCAGCGAAGGAGTCACCTGCCGCGGTGGTGTCTACAACTTTCTCAACTTTTTGAGTCGCGATTTCCAACCAATCGCAAGTTTCCGAATCGTTAACCAAGCTTGGTGCAGCACCACGTTTGATCACAATCTCTTTCACTGGTCGTTGTTTGGCGTGTGTAATGGCTGCATCTAAATCGGGCAAGTTGTAGACCGCTTGATGATCGTCGGCTGTGATCAAGGCGATGGTTGCCACTTCAAAAGCTTGATTAAATACCTGTTGCGTTGTGATGCGATCTGGCCAAAGTTTGGGGCGGTAGTTGTTGTCAAACACGACGTGTTTGCCAGCGACTTTTTGAGCATGGAGCAATTGAAAGAGTCGCGCTCTAGCGGTCGCATCTAAGATGGCCAAACTGATGCCGCTGAAGTAGAAACAGTCAATGTCTTGGGCCGAATTTTCCAAGGGTGTGACATCGGCATTGAAGTAAAAACGTGCGGCACTGTTGTCGCGCCAGAAATGAAAACGGCGCTCGCCGCTGTCATCGGTTTCAATCAAATACAGACCAGGTAATTTGCCGGCAATCTTTTGGGTGCACGCTAAATTCAAGCCCAAGCTGGCCCACTCGTTCAATAATTTTTCACTCAGGGGGTCTTGACCTACGCCTGTGGCGTAACCCACATCTATGGCCTCGGGTTGGCTGCAACGGCGCAAATAAACTGCCGTGTTGAAGGTGTCTCCGCCATAGGCCAGAACGGCCGGCCCAAAGCTGTTGGCCTGAACTTCCATCATGCATTCACCGATGGCGACGAGCTTGATTTGCTGGGTCAAAATTGAACCTTTGAAAATTTGAAACGCTGTTCCAGATGATAATATAAAGACTGAAAAAAATGACACCAGCTTCAACAAAAGGATGTCTCCATGAGCTCTCAAAACACTTCTGACAAAGGCGCGTTGTTACCGAAAGGTCGCTTACTCATTACCGGCGCAGCGGGTGCCTTGGGACGTGTTTTGCGGGAAGCCTTGGTGAACGACATTGGCCCAGATCGCGAGTGGGCTTATGTCAGAGTTTCTGACCGTGCCGCTATTGCGGATGCGCGTCCTCAAGAGGAAGTGGTCATCTGTGACTTGGCCGATCGCGAAGCCATGGAGCGCCTGCTGGTAGCCGTGGATGCAGTGGTTCACTTAGGCGGCCAGGCCGTGGAGACACCCTTCGAAGGCATCTGCGAGGCCAACATCAAAGGCGTGTTCAATTTGTACGAAGCCGCAAGGTTGTCGGGCTGCAAGCGCGTGGTCATGGCCAGTTCTAACCATGTCACGGGTTGCTACGATCAAGGCGAATTTGTGTCTCCCGAGATGCCTGCACGGCCCGATGGTTATTACGGTGTCAGCAAGTTGTTTGCAGAAGGCATGGCCAGCATGTATTTTGATCGCTACGGCATTGAAACCGTCAGTCTGCGTTTAGGCTCTGTCATTCCAAAGGCCGAAGATCGACGCGGTTTGTCCACTTGGTTGAGCTATCCCGATTTTGTGCGCTTGACGCATGCCGCTTTGCGCGCCCACAACGTGGGCAACACCACGGTGTATGGCGTCTCTGCCAATCCGCACAAGTGGTGGTCAGAATCGGGCTGGGACAAAATTGGCTATGTCCCGCAAGACAGTGCCGAACCCTTGCGCGCAGAAATTCAAGACAAGGTGTTTCCTGAAGGGTCCATGATGGCCAAGAAGCAGGGCGGTAGCTTCTTAGGTTTGGGACCGTTTCCTAGAGTGGATGCTTAACTCAGGGCTTCAAACCCTTCGTTCATCCATGCGGCCTAGGCCGCGTGTCACTCGCAAGCTTTGGGCGTGATGCTGGCAATTTTGCCGGCAGTTGCACTTGGCAGTTGCTGAAGCACCATGGCGCCAAACACGCAGGCACCCAGTGGGCCTAAATGCGTTCGGTCAAATTTTGGGGTGCCCTTGGGTGTCTCTGCATATTGGTCTGATTTGTCTTCACCTACCGCAATCACATGCTGTTTGCTCATGCTGTGCAAATCAATGAGCGGCACGTTCAGCTTTGTAGCGACCGCTTTCATGGCGTTGGCCCAATTGATCAAGTCATCTTGGTGCTCACCCGCCTTGAAGCTTCTGCGAATCAAGGGCGTCACCAAGATGGGAAATGCGCCGGCGGCCCTTGTCTCGACGATGTATTTCTCTAGGTTGGCTGGGTACTCGGTAGCCAAGTCGGTGGAGCGTCCAGGCTTACCGGGCTGATCGTTGTGACCAAATTGAATCAAAATCCATTGATTGAGTTGGCGAGGGTTGTTCCTCATCTGGTCCAAGGCCTCCGCCCACGAACCTTCATCCCTGAAGCTCTTGCTGCTGCGGCCATTTTTGGCCAAATTGATGCACTCGGCACTGTCCTTGAGCCATGCGCAGATGGCATCGCCATAGCCATTGCGAGTGGCCATCGTCGAATCGCCAATGAAGAAAACCCTGTTTTTAATGTCTGCAAGTGAAGAGGTTTGAGCCGATGCAGATTGGCAAAAAGGGAAAGAAAAGATTGTGAAAAAGAAAATCCCAGCAAAAATTTTGTGAGGACTGAGCACCATGAAAGCTCCCTTTATTCGATAGACATCGTACAACTAGGACCAAATTATGGTCGAAAACTGTAAAAATTGAGAAATTAGTAGGCTCTATGCATCAGCGCTATCGCCTTTTTTAAGCCGCTCTCGGCTGTTGGAAAGGTGGGTTCGCATGGCCGCTCTGGCGGAATCCACATCTTGCGATGAAATGGCGTTGAAGATGCTTTCGTGTTCTTGGTGAACACGTCGAAGGTAAGCTAGGCGAGAGGGCTCTACCGGCATGGCGTTTTCCAATCGACCCCTAGGAATGGCGCCAGTACCCAAGGACTGCATCAACTCTTGAAAGTGTTTATTTTGGGTGGCTTGGGCAATTTCTTGGTGAAAATGAAAATCTGCACGGACTGCATCGCGTCCTTCACTGATGGCTTCCGCAAACTCATTCATGGCTTGTTGCATCTTTTCAAGATTCCGCTCATCTCGTCTGAGGGCGGCTAGAGCAGCGGCCTCAGTTTCGATGCTGATACGAAATTCAAGCAGTGCAATGACTTCGCGCAAAGTGCTCAGTTGGCTGGGGCTGACTTTGAAAACTGGGGCAACGTCTTGGGGTAGCACAAAGGTGCCTATGCCGTGTCTTGTTTCGACCAAGGCTGATGCTTGCAGCTTGGAGATGGCCTCCCGCACAACGGTTCTGCTGACGCCAAAGCTTTGCATGATCTCAGCTTCTGTGGGCAATTTTTGACCTGGGCTCAGTTTGCCCTCCCTGACGTCTAGGGTGAGCTTGTTGACCAAATTCATGGCCAAACTGCGTGGCTTGCGCGGCTCTTGCGATGAATAAATAGTTTGATTCATAGGGTAAACACTTAGATCAAAACGGCGTCTGAATTAGATAATCAACTTGTACGACAACTTACCACTTGCGTTGGCGCGTTGTCAATGTAACAGAACAATTTTCTTTTGCCATCCGTTTTTTCATGAGCTACTTTCAGCTGTTCACCCATCAACCAGACAAGGTCGGCGAGTCGCCTATCTGGGACAACGCCGTAAAGTGCTTGTGGTGGGTTGACATTGAAAACTGCTGCATTCATCGCGCACACGCCGATGGCAAAAAAGAAACCTGGCAAACACCCGAAAAAGTGGGGTGCATTGCCCTCACGAATGAGGGTCGTGTGCTTGCCGCCCTGGAAACTCAAATTGCCGTTTTCAATTTGTTGGCCAATGGACAATTTGAAATGACAACGCTGGCCACCGTTCAGCATCCCGCCACTGGCATGCGCTTCAACGATGGTCGCTGTGACCCCAGCGGACGTTTGTGGGTAGGAACCATGGTGATGGACATGGGCAAGGCCTCCAATTTAGGCGCACTGTATTGTCTGGACGAGCGTGGCCTCACGGGGCCTCATGTGGCGGGTTTGTACACCCCCAATGGTCTGGGCTTCAGCCCCGACGGTAGGAAGATGTATCTGTCTGATTCACATCCCTTGGCACAAAAGGTCTGGTCATTTAAGTTTGACCTTCAAACAGGCTTGCCTAGCGAGAGAACTTTGTATATCGACATGACCGATATGCCCGGCCGGCCAGACGGCGCAGCTGTCGATGCACAAGGACGTTATTGGATTTGTGCCAACGATGGCGCTGCTGTTTACTGTTTTGACAGCAAGGGCGACCTTGCACAATTTTTACCAGTGCCTTTTCCTAAGCCTGCGATGTGCGCGTTTGGCGGAGACGATTTGTCGACGCTTTACGTGACATCCATCGTGCCAGCCGACACAGCACTCGACACCAACGGACTCAGTGGTCGTGTCGTTTGTTTGCAGCCCAATGTTCAAGGCATGCCTGAACCCAGATTTTCCCGATTTCCCACCGTACCGCTGCCGTCAACTTCAACCTTCAAGGAGAACTTATGACTTTTAAACCTCTGATCGCGGCACTTGCCTTTGCTAGCATGTCAATCGCATCACATGCTACAGAATTTAAATCAGCCGATACGCACAATGCTGACGACTACCCCACAGTGGTGGCAGTAAAGCACATGAGCGAAGTGCTTGAAAAATTGAGCGGTGGCAAACACAAAATCAAAGTGTTCAACAAAGCCGCTTTGGGTCAAGAAAAAGAAACCATCGACCAAGTCAAAATTGGCGCATTGGACCTCACACGCGTGAATGTGGGTCCTATGAATGGCATTTGCCCATTGACACAAGTGCCCACCATGCCTTTCTTGTTCTCTTCTGTGTCACACATGCGCAAGTCTTTGGACGGCCCAGCTGGTGAGGAAATTCTGAAGAGCTGCGAAGCTTTCGGTTTCGTTGGTTTGGCCTTCTATGATTCAGGCGCTCGTTCCATCTACGCCAAGAAGCCTATCAAAACTGTGGCCGATGCCAAAGGTTTGAAGATCCGTGTTCAGCAGTCTGACTTGTGGGTGGCTTTGGTCAGTGCCATGGGCGCAAACGCCACACCCATGCCCTATGGCGAGGTGTACACAGGCCTGAAAACAGGTTTGATTGATGCTGCCGAAAACAACATCCCTTCTTTCGACACTGCCAAGCACGTTGAAGCTGTCAAGGTTTACTCACGCACTGAGCACTCCATGGCACCTGAAATGCTGGTCATGTCCAAAGTGGTTTGGGACAAGTTGCCCAAAGCCGAGCAAGACATGATTCGTGTTGCAGCCAAAGAGTCCGTGGCTTTCCAGCGTAAAAAATGGGACGAGCAAGAAGCCAAATCATTGGCCAATGTCAAAGCGGCTGGCGCTGAAATTGTGGAAGTGGACAAGAAGTCCTTCCAATCTGTGATGGGTCCTGTCTACGACAAGTTCATGACCACGCCTGACATGAAGCGTTTGGTGAAAACCATTCAAGACACTAAATAATGTTCACAAAATTTTGTGCTGCCGTGTCCAAGCTGAGCTTGGCACTGGCTGTGATCGGATTGCTTGCAGTTGTACTTTGCGTGCAGTGGCAAGTGATTGGTCGCTATATTTTCAATGACACACCCACATGGGCAGAAGCATTGGCCATGCTCATGGTGTTGTTTGTCACAGCATTTGGTTTGGCGGTGGGCGTGAGAGATGCGGGCCATATTGGCATGGAATCTCTGATTGTTTTGTTGCCAGAAAAAATGCGCATCAAGTTAGAAATTTTCATCCACTTGTTGGTGGGTATTTTTGGTGCACTGATGGTGCAAAGTGGTTGGTTGTGGGCCAGTGCAAAGTGGAATGAGAAAAAACCCATGCTGCCTATGCCTGATGGTATTGACTATGTGCCTGTGCTCATTGCCGGTGCCTTGATTGTTTTGTTTTCCATTGAGCACATCATTGCTTTGATTCAAGGAAAAGTGGTGGAGTCATCATGGAATTAACGGTCTTGGGTTTGAGCTTTACAGTGCTCTTGCTGATTGGCGTGCCTGTGGCATTTGCCATTGGCTTGTCGTCTGTAGCCACCATCTTGGCCGCAGGTTTGCCTGTAGCCGTGGTGTTTCAAAAAATGGTCGGCGGGATGCAAGTCTTTTCATTCTTGGCCATTCCGTTTTTTGTGTTTGCCGGTGAGTTGATGCTCTATGGTGGCATTGCAGATCGCATTGTGAAGTTTGCCAACAGTTTGGTGGGACACGTTCGCGGTGGTCTGGGTATGAGCAATGTGTTGGGCTGTACTATTTTTGGGGGTATCGCTGGATCGCCTTTGGCCGACGTCTCTGCCATTGGCTCCGTCATGATTCCGCTGATGAAAAAAGAAGGTTACGACGCAGACTATGCTGTCAATGTCACGACGCATGCCGCGTTGGTTGGGGCCATCATGCCCACATCACACAACCTGATTATTTTCACGTTGGCCACAGCAGGCATTGCTTCTGTGAGTATCGTGGGCTTGATCTTGGCAGGTCTCATTCCCGCCATCATTTTGACCATTTGCAATTTGGCTGCTGCGTACTATGTGGCCGTGAAGCGTGGCTATCCAACACATGGCAAATTTCCAGGTTGGTCTGTTGTGCTCATGGCCTTCTTGGCTGCTTTGCCAGGTTTGTTTGTGGTGGTCATTATTTTGGGTGGCATTCTTTCGGGCGCTTTCACGGCGACTGAATCGGCTTCCATTGCTGTCGCTTGGGCTTTACTGGTCACCGTCTGTGTTTATCGCTCATTAACGTGGGAACACTTTTTGATGGCGTGTGCCAAGGCCTGTAAAACGACTGGCGTTGTACTGCTCTTGATTGGTATCTCTGGTGCCTTCGGCTACTTCATGGCACTTTACGAAGTACCGCAAATGACGGGCGAATTGATGAAACGGGTTAGCAGTGAACCTTGGGTGATTTTCCTCATGATCAACATTTTGTTGTTTGTGTTGGGAACTTTCCTTGACATGGCTGCCACCATCTTGATTTGTACGCCTATCTTCATGCCCATTGCCATGCAATTTGGCATGGATCCTCTGCAGTTTGGCATTTTGATGCTGATCAATTGCGCACTCGGACTGAACACGCCGCCTGTCGGTACCGTTCAATTTGTCGGTTGCGCCATTGGTGGAATTTCTGTGGGTCAAGTGATGAAAACCATTGCACCTTTCTACACAGCCTTGGGTATGACCTTGTTGGCGGTGACTTATGTGCCCTCGTTCTCACTTTGGTTACCAAATCTTTTGAAATAATTTTGTTGGAAGGTAGAAAAGTAAATGATTGATTACGCCAGCCGGCAGAGAACCCCTCGCAAGCATATTGTGGGATTGACGGTTGTGGTGGTGTTACACGGGTTGCTGTTTTGGGCCATCAACTCCGGGCTTGCGCGCAAGTTTGTGAAGGTCATCAAAGGACCGGTGGAAGCCGTTCTTTTGGAAGATACCAAGCCCGACATCCCGCCGCCGCCGCCGCCTCCTCCACCCAAAAATCTGCCGCCGCCACCG
>Ga0214921_10003945_pt1 | contig 22320 bp, 21 predicted proteins | sample LL1505_MetaG_FD_177992 | JGI IMG/M metagenome (GOLD analysis project Ga0214921, IMG submission 177992) | Freshwater microbial communities from Lake Lanier, Atlanta, Georgia, United States - LL-1505 | ecosystem: Environmental > Aquatic > Freshwater > Lake | place: USA: Georgia | collected... | reverse complement strand
ATAATTTTTATAAAATATTAAATTTATTATTTAAAATACATTTTTTTAAATCTAATATTAATTAATATATTTCAAGAAAATAGATTAATATTAATCTATTTTCTTAATTCCCGTGCTCCATTATAATTTAATACTATTATTTTTTTTAATAATCTTATTTATAAAATAATAAATAAGATTATACTAAAATTTTACCAGCCAGTATCATCTTCATTAGCATCTCCTTCAGCATCGCAATTATCAACCACTGCAGTGGTTGATATGCATGTTTCACTAGGTTGTAATTTTAAATAGTCCATTGCTTCTCTAATACTAGATATTAAATAAAATTCACACTTTATGTCATTCTCATTTATTATTTGATCTTTTAGATTTTCAGTAGCTGACTCTACATCAAATCCCGATACTGATACAAGGATATCAAGTTTTGCTTGAAATAATGGTGTTTTTATAATATTTTCCCATGCATTTGATACTAAAGTATTTATTTCTTTTTCTTCTGCAATTTTTTTAATATTAGATTCCCGTTCTTCTGCTCTTCTTTGATATTTGGTTTTTGGTTTTTGATCAGAACCTCCTAATATATTATATTTAATGTATTTATATTTATATTTAATATATTTTTGTTGATAATATATATCCATTATATATTATAATAATATATTATTATAATTATAATAATATTTTTTTTATAATTATAATAATATTATAATATATAATTATAATTATAATTATAATTATATATTATAATATTTTAAGGACAGATCTACTAGTCAAATTTATGAATTTTTAAAACTTTTATATATTTGTAATTTAAAAATGTCTAAAATTTGATAATTTTTATATATATTAAAACAATTTTATAAAAAAATGTATTAATAGTTTTATTTTTAAACTGGTATAAAAATAGTATTTGTGGGTGTATTATTTTTTTTAATAAATAAAATTATATATCTTAATATTAATTATATATCTTAATATTAATTATTATCTAAAATTATAAGAGCATCATTTAATTCTTTACAAGATTCAAAAGTTATTGGACCATAAAAATATATATTATTATTTATCATCCTTATACTACTAGAATATTTGGTATTAAATCATTATTTGGTAAATTATTATTTAATGATGAAGATAATAGTATTGGTGCTATAAATTTTTTATATCAACAGATTTAACTAGAATAAATTGGGAAATATTATTTAAAATTTAATAACTATATAATTCTTTTAAATTAATTGGTATTTTTAATAAATTTTTTCTAAAATATTTTTCATCACATCATTATAATTGGATTTATCATTCCATTTACTTTTAAATAATTTTTACTACAATTACCATATAGAGTACTAGGTATATTAATATTTTGAACAATTACACCAAATCTTTCATCTAATATTTTTTTTTATAATAAGCATATTCTGCTTTATTTACTTTCTTTACTTTCTTAGTGTTATAACTTTGTAATTTTTTATTTAAATCATCTATATAACCAATCTTATATTTATTATCATCTTCTAATATATAAATATGTGTTCCTTTAGGATATTTATATTTAGTCATATTATTTTTTAAAATTTTATTATTTTTTTCTAGAATTTTAGAATTATAAATTAAAGTACTATTAAAAATATCTATTATTATTTCCATTGTGTAATCTAATTGAATAAAATTTGAATTTAAAAATAATTATAGGATTATAATCATAATCATAATTAATAGTATGACTGAATTATTTATTCAAAAAGCAAAATTGATTCATAGTAATAAATATGATTATTCAAAATCAAAATATATCAACTGTGATACAAAAGTAATTATAAAATGTAATGATTGTTTAACAATATTTGAACAAATACCTTATAATCATATAAATAAAAAATCGGGATGTATTAAATGTTATAATTTAAAAAAATCAGATAATACTTTACAATTAAGATTAAATGAATTTATTAAAAAAGCAACAGAAAAGCATGGAGAAAAATATGACTATTCTAAAGTAATATATAAAAATTCTAAAACGCCCGTTATTATTATTTGTAATATATGTAATAATGAATTTGAACAAATAAGGAATACACATTTAATAGGTGATGGTGGTTGTAAAATATGTGTAAAAAATAAGTTTAAACAAAATAGAACATTTACAAACGAAATTTTTATAAATAAAGCAAAAGAAATACATGGTGATAAATTTGATTATTCATATGTTAATTATATTGATTCACAAACACATGTTACTATAATATGTTTTTCTTGTAATAATACATTTAAAACAATACCAAATAATCATTTAAGAGGTAAAGGATGTAAAAAATGTGCTACTAAATTAAATGCAGAAAAATTAAAAAAGTCGCAAGAACAATTTATTAAAGAATGTCGAGAAAAACATAAAGATGAAATTGGATTACCAATTTATGATTATTCTTTAGTAGAATATAAATCTACACATAAAAAAATTATTATTATATGTAAAACTCATGGACGTTTTGAACAATGTCCTTCAGACCATTTATCAGGAAAAAGTTGCAACGAATGTGGAATATTGAAGAGAACAATAAATCAAACATTTACACAAAAACAATTTTTAGAAAAAGCATTTGAAAAACATGGTAATAAATATGATTATTCACAAGTAAATTATATTAATTCACAAACAAAAATAATTATTAAATGCAATATATGTAATTATATATTTGAACAACAACCAAATTCTCATTTACAAGGCTGTGGTTGTGATAAATGTGCACATAAAAAAAATCACGATGAACAACGTATTTCAAAAAATGATATTATTATGAAGTGTATTCAAAAACATGGTAATAAATTTGATTATTCAAATATAAATTATATTAATGCAAACACTTCAATTAATATAAAATGCAATAATTGTTTTAATACATTTAATCAATTATACAAAAGTCATATTAATTCAATAGAACCATGTTGTTTTTGTAGTGGTAGATTTATGGATACTAATATATTTATAGACAAATCTAAAAAAATACATAATAATGATTTTAATTATACTAAAGTAATATATGAAAAAAGTAATATTCCAGTTAATATTATATGTAATAAAACAAATAAATTATTTTTACAAACACCAAATTCACATTTAAGTGGTAGTAAATGTCCATGTTGTTCAAATAGAGGATATTCTTTAAAAGCTATTAAGTATTTAGATTTTATATCAATATATAATAATATATTTATAAAACATCAATTAAATGGTGGTGAATATACTATTTCAAATACTAGATATAAAGCTGATGGTTATTGTGAAGAAACAAATACAATTTACGAATTTCATGGAACAATATATCATGGCGATCCACGATTTTGTATTTCAGATGATTTTAATTTTCTTGGGAAAAAATATGGTGATTTATACCAAAAAACTTTAGAAAGAGAACAACAAATAAAAGATTTAGGATATAATTTAGTTGTGATGTGGGAATATGATTGGAATAAAATAAATAAATCAGTAAAAACTCTACAAAGAAAATTTCGTAATTTTAAACATTAGATACTTTTTGTAATTTTTCTCTTTCTATTTAATTATGTATTATGACAAAATTCTTTAATTTTTCCATATCCAATCATAAAAATATTTAAAAATATACTAGTATGTTTGTTATTTATTGGGTTGGGATTTATATCAAAAGATTTAACTAGAATAAATTAGGAAATAAGAACAAATAATTATTATTAATAGATTTAAATTAAATTATTTATTAATTTATCTAAATACTCCATCAATATATATATTTGTTTCTGTTTTAATTGGATTGCTCATAAAATTTCTTCTAATATCTGATTCAAGCAAATATACTCTATAAAATATTTTAAATTCATCATCAATATTTGGTTTTTCTAAAAATGTTATTCTAATATTAAATTCAGTATATTGTAATGCAACATTAATTAATTCATTTATTTCATTCATTTCATATATTTTTCCACCTATTATAAAATTTAATTTTATATTTTTATTTTTTGATTCTAAATTAAAATTATTTAAAATATCACCTTCTCTATCTAAAGTGATATCATAAAAATAATTTCTATTATTATTTTTTTCTAAAACACTAACATTTAATAATGAAAATTGTTTAGTTTGATTATATGATATAGCATCAGATTGGGAATCAATTAGAAATTGTAATCCACTAGTGAAATCATTGATAGTATCAGAATGTGATATATTTAAATTATTCATCAAGTCATCATAATTTATTTGCATAATATAATTATTATATTATAATATTTTTAAATGTTTAATAATATTATAATATGTCTAACAAAATAATAATTTATAATCTTAAATAATTAAGATTATAAATTATTATTAAAAATATTTTTTACTTTAACTATATTTAATGGTCTAAATTTTTTTTGTAAGTTCTATTAATAGACTCTTATAAATTATACAAAAATGCATATACTCATTCAAAATATAAAAAAATATAAAGCATATAAATGAGGAAACCAATCCAAAAGAAATAAATATTCAAAGAATTGCAGAATTGTCATTATCATTACCAGTTGATTATAAGAATTTTTTAGAATACTATAATGAACGATTAAATGACGTAAAATTAAAAAATTATTTAGTAAAAACACAAGAACAAATCATAGCAATAGTAAATAATTTATAATTACTACATATATTACAATATTACAGTTATATATTATGTAGATATAATTCAGATAATATTTTAATTTTTTATATACTAAATAAAGATATTATTTTTTTGTAATATTGTTAATAAATTGTTTCCATAAAGTATGTATTTCTACATCTTTCATTATACCTTTACATTCTTTAATATCACTATTATAATTTGATTTTTGTATCTTTATCCATATAGATAGTTGTTTTATATCTATATTTTTATCATTACGTGACGGTAACATATTATTATCATCTATATAATGTTTTACTAAATTTAATTTATTTTTCCATAATTCATTTGGATTAGTTATATATATTTTATATGTAATAATAAACTCTTTCCATAAACTATGTATTTCAGTATCTTTCATTATATATTTACATTCTTTAATATCAGTATTATAATTTTGTTTCTGAGTCTTTATCCAGTTGTATAATTGTTTTATATCTGGATTTTTATCAGTATTTTTTGGTAATTTATTATTTTTATTGATATATTGTTTAACAATGTCTAATTTATTTTTCCATATTTTATATAAATCTGTATCTATATATGTTTTATAAGTATTAATAAATTGTTCCCATAAATTATATATTTCATTATCTTTCATTATATATTTACATTGTTTAATATTGCTACAATGATTCATTTTTTGACTACTTAACCATTGACCTAATTGTTTTATATTTGGATTTTTATTATATTGTGATGGTAATTGTCTATTAACATCTATATACTGTTTAACGAGGTTTAATTTATTTATCCATACTTCATTTAAATCTAAATATTTTTTATAATTAATAAAAAACTCTGACCATAAACTATGTATATTAGCATCCTTCATTCTTTCTTTACATTTTTTAATATCACTATTATAATTATGTTTCTGAGTATTTATCCATGCACCTAATTGTTTTACATCTACATTTTTATCTTTTTGGGATGGTGATTTTTTATTAACATCTATATATTGTTTAACTAAATTTAATTTTTCAATCCAACTACAAGCTCTAAACTCTTTTATACCAACTAGGTAATTATTAATTAATTGCTTATCATATTCTATTCTATCATCATCCTTATCACTAGATTTATCTTTAGTAAAACCTATTTGATTAATTTTTATTTTATCTTTGAATAATACATCGTATTCTTTAATCCCACTTAATGTATCTAATATTTCTGAATATTCATCACACCAAATAAATATATTAGCAATCTTAAATTTATTATTTTTATTAATTCTAATAGCTCGACACATACGTTGAATAGTTCTAATTTTAGATTTACTTGGATATGTTATAAAAATAGAATCACATGAAGGTATATCAATACATTCATCTAAAATTCTAACACTAAATAATAATTGTCTTTTAGAATTATTAGTAAAATTATCTAATATTTCTGTTCTTTTGGTGTAACTAGTTTTAGCGGTTATTTTAGATAATTCACAATCTAATATAAAAAACTCATCTAATAATTTTAAAGCATCTATAAATAATTGAATTTCTTCAGTATCTATACAATAAATAATACATTTACTAGAACCATTATTGATTAAACATGAAAATAAAAACATACATTTTGCTTTAATTTTGTCATCAATATCATAAATAGATAGTTCATTAATTAGATCACTATTATTTTCATGAATAGATGGTAACCAAATACAATAATCTGTTATAAATTTATTTTCAATAGCAACATTAAATGTCATATTGTAAACAATATTAATTTCATAATCGTCATCAGAATTTTCAAATTCATATATTCTAGGTGTTGCACTCATAAACAGAAATTTATTAGGAGAATTTAAAATACAACAAAAATCATCAGTTTCGTCATTAACATTATTTTTACTTAAATTATGAAATTCGTCGATAATAATAAATGGATCTTTCATATATTTTAAACATTTATGAATAACATCAACTGAACAAAAAGTAGATGAAATTAAAAAGTTATCATTATATTTAATGAATTTTTTAATTTCTTTAATATCACGAGTACCATCACTATCAATTAATAATGAATTATATTTATAACCATATTCAATATATCTATCTAAATTTTGTTTAGCAAATTGCTTAAGTGGGCTAATAATAATAACTTGTTTATATTTATTAGATATCAAAAATGATGTAAATGTTTTACCACAACCACAAGGTAATGACAATATACCTTTGTCATGATCATCATAATAATTACTAAATGCATTAACTGCATCTAATTGATATTGATATGGATTAAATTCAATTTTAGTATCTGATGTAATAGTATCATTAATAAATGGTTGTTTAACAAATTCAATTAAATCAGTTTTAGGTAAATATAATAAATTATTAGATAATTTGTCAGTATAATAAACATAACCTTTATTAATATTATTTTGATGAGTTAATGTCATAATAGAGAAACCTGCTAAATCATTAATAGTAACACCTTTTTTATACCCATTTTTACATTGAACAAAAGATATTTTTTCATCATCAACTTGGATAATATCGATACCAATGTCGATTAATTTATTTGTATTATTATTTTTTAGTTCTTTTCTTTTTATTCTAGCATCATTATGAGAACCATATATACCATTATCAATTAAAATATTTTCAGGAGTAAAACTCCATAGATATGCTTGTTTATTTAAATCATTAATAATAAAATTTTTAATTTGTTCTTCATATAAATAACCTTTAATATTATTTTCCATAATTAATAAAATATAATATAAAAATTATTATAGTTTCAATTTATTATAGTTTCAATTTTTCTTTATTATTTAATCTTATTTATTAATAACATTAAATAAACACGAAACATTATATTCATCTATAATATATATAAATAAAGATATATTTTTTATTTTATCTAAATACTCCATCAATATATATATTTGTTTCTGTTTTAATTGGATTGTTCATAAAATTTCTTCTAATATCTGATTCAAGCAAATATACTCTATAAGAGATTTTAAATTCATCATCAATATTTGGTTTTTCTAAAAATGTTATCCTGATTTTAAAATCACTATATGGTGATGCTACTATAATTAATTCATTTATTTCATTCATTTCATATATTTTTCCACCTATTATAAAATTTAATTTTATATTATTTTTTGATTCTAAATTAAAATTATTTAAAATATCACCTACTCTATCTAAAGTGATATCATAAAAATAATTTCCATTATTATTTTTTTCTAAAACACTAACATTTAATAATGAAAATTGTCTAGTTTGATTATATGATATAGCATCACATTGGGAATCAATTAGAAATTGTAATCCACTAGTGAAATCATTGATAGTATCAGAATGTAATATTTTTAAATTATTTATAAACTCATCATAATTTATTTGCATAATATTTAATATATAATGATCATATTTTTAAATGTGATATAAAAGAAATAATTAAAATTAATAAAAAAATATTTTTTATTATTTTCCAGACATATTAATATAATTACTTTTCATTTTATAATTGATAATGTATAAATTATCCAATATTATATTTATATTAAATATTGTTTTTACCATATTTTTAGATTTTATAATAAATTTGTAAGTTCTATTAATAGTATATTACAAAATTTATAAAATTAAAATATATTGTAATAATATATGAAGAATATTGATTTAAAAGAGTTTCTCAAAACTTATACAGCGATATCAAATAAATTTATTGATAAATATTATCATTTTTATGAATTATGTGAAGATAATAAATTTGGTATTAATGTTAGGGATGTAATTAATTATTTAAAAAATAATGATAGTAAAAAATTTTATATGAAAATCAGAATAAATTATAAAATTAATATTGATTATATTATTGTTAGAAAATTAAAAACTGGTAGTAAAAGTGCTAATCGAGTAGATTATTTAATAACATTAGATTGTTTTGAGAAACTTTGTATGACATCTAGAACTTCCAAAGGTGATTCTGTGCGTGATTATTTTATTATTTTAAGAAAATTTATAAATTATTATAAATCTCATTTTGCAGATAATATAAATAAATTAGTAAACAAAAAGAAATATGTTTATATTATTCTAGTAAATAAAAATAAAAATATACAAAAATTTGGTAGAACAGTAAATATGAAAAAAAGATTATATTCTTATGCAACAGGAAAAGAAAAACATCCAGACATTAAATTTATTATGATTGTTGATGATCCAAAAAAAGTAGAAAATTGTACAAAAATATTCATTGATAAATATAAATTTAAGAACAAACAAGAATTATATAAGATAGATTATGATATACTTAAAAGTGTTGTTTTTGATTGTGCCAATATGACTAAAGATTTTGAAGATAAAATAAAAAATAAAGATAATTATGATACTTATGTTGTTTATGATGAATATGAAGAAACTGAATTATTAGATTTAGATAATAATGTTATTGGTTATGAGAAATCTGGTTCTAAAAAATCTGGTTCTAAAAAGTCTAGTTCTAAAAAGTCTAGTTCTAAAAAGTCTAGTTCTAATAAATCTAATTCTAAAAAATCTAATTCTAAAAAGTCTAGTTCTAAAAAGTCTAGTTCTATAAATTCTAGTTATAAAAAATCTAATTCTAAAAAGTCTAGTTCTAAAAAAGTCTATTTCTAAAAAATTGATAATTATATATATTATTTTATAATTATATCTGTTTATATTAATGACAGAAGAAACAATTGATTCAAAAACAATATCTCTTCATGATGCTTGTTATGATAACAATTTTCAATTAGTTAAAGAATTAATTGAAAATGAAATTAATATAAACGAGAAAGATGAAAATATGAATACACCATTGCATATTGTATCTAATAATAATAATTTTAAACTTGTTAAATTATTAATAGATAATGGAGCAGATATTAATGATGAACATCAATATGATCGAACGCCTCTATTTATTGCTTGTAATAATAAGTGTAAAAAAATTATTAATTTTTTAATTGAACATAGCTTAAATGTTCAAGATAAAGATGAGTTTTTTAAGATATATTCAGAATTACTTTGGGATAATGATTATAAAGATATAATTAAATCATATCATAATGCTTTTGAAATAATTGATTTAGAATATTTAAAACCATATTTAATAACAAAAAATGGCTCTGTCATCGATGTGTATAATAATGAATTTATTGAACCTATTAATAATAATAATTTATATTTACAAGTTGAATTAGGATATCGTAAATATCTTGTTCATTTACTAGTTGCGAATACTTTTAAACCAAATGAAGATAAAACTTTAATTGTAAAACATATAGATAATAATATTTTAAATAATGATGTTGATAATTTAGAATGGATTAAGCCAATAATAGATTTATCTTATACTGAATATATATGTGATATAGAATATTCAGAAATACCAGATTTTTTACATAATTCAGAATTATATAAAAATTTAGAATCGGCAGATGACTTTAATATTTTAAAAAAATATTATAAAAATGATTTAATAATAAATTCAATAGATGATTTTATTCATTTATTATACACTTTACGATTTTGGTGTATTGAAAAAATTCCATATGAAGTATATAATTATGTTATAACTAATAAAATAATAATTGAGATATATTATAATTTATTACAAGATATATTTCATGATTTTTCTTTTTTAGAAGAATTTATAATATTATTTAGATATGATAAAGAAGATATATGCAGTAATCTAGCTTCAAGAGGTATGATTGATTGTTTAAAATATGCTCATGAAAATGGTTGTCCATGGGATGAGAGAACTTGTTGGTTTTCTTCAAAGAATGGTAATTTATTGATACTAAAATATGCTCATGAAAATGGTTGTCCGTGGGATAAATATGTATGTGTAGTAGCATCTGAAAATGGTAATTTAGATTGTCTAATATATGCTCATGAAAATGGTTGTCCATGGGATGAATATACATGTTATAGTGCAACAATAAATGGTCATTTATCATGTTTAAAATATGCTCATGAAAATGGTTGTCCATGGGATGAATATACTTGTGACTATGCATCTAAAAATGGACATTTATCATGTTTAATATATGCTCATGAAAATGGTTGTCCATGGGATAAAGATACTTGTTTAAAAGCATCTAAAAACGGTCATTTATCTTGTTTAAAATATGCTCATGAAAATGGTTGTCCGTGGGATAAATATGTATGTGTTGTAGCATCTGCTAATGGTCATTTAGATTGTCTAATATACGCTCATGAAAATGGTTGTCCATGGGATGATTATACATGTTATTATGCAACCAGTAATGGTCATTTAGATTGTCTAATATACGCTCATGAAAATGGTTGTCCATGGGATGAATATACATGTGACTATGCATCTAAAAATGGTCATTTATCATGTTTAAAATATGCTCATGAAAATGGTTGTCCATGGACTGAAGATACATGTTTATACGCATCAGAGAATGGTCATTTAGCTTGCTTAAAATATGCTCATGAAAATGGTTGTCCATGGACTGAAAAAACATCTTATATGGCTTATGTTTTTGAACATTTAGAGATACTAAATTATTCGATTGAAAATGGTTGTCCATATGATGCTGATATATTAGATGATAAATAATTTGAATATAATGTTAATTTAATATATAAATACATGTTATTTATATATTATATATATGAATTTCATTTATGTATTTATATGTGGTAATGAATGGGAAGATGCAACAATATTTTTATCCAAAGATGATGCTATAAAAGAATCCATAAAATATCCAAAAGCAAGAGTTGAAATTTTTAGTAAAATAGAAACAAGTGGTTATAAACCTACATATAATTATTACCAAAATGGTGAACTTATTTAATATTTATATAATACTAGATTTATATAAAAATTGATTAATATATATTTTATAATCTAATATTATAGTTTACAAATGATACCTTATGTTATTGAACATTCAAATCCAAGTTATGATATAAACGAACCTAATATAGACACTAGTTATTATTCAAGTGAAAAAGATAAATTAAATGAAACGATTATTACTAATTTAATAGATATTATGTATGAATGAGGAATATGGATATGGTATAAAAATAACATCGTATGATGATTTTTGCTATAAATATTGGGAAATTTTTATGTATTTTACATTAAATATTTTGAAAATGATTGGAAAGAATGGAATGTGAAAGATTATAAAGAAGAGATTTACATTTAATTTAAAAAATATTGAAGATAATTAAATTTTATTTATTAAAAAATTGATTTTTATGTTATTTTATTCTATATTATTATTTAGATATAAAAATGTCGTCTGAAATCTGTAAAGCTTGTCAAAAAAATGATTATAACCTAGTTAAATCACTTATAGAAAATGGAGCAAATATTAATGAAAGAGATAAATATTTGATCTATACTCCTTTACATATTGCTTGTCAAAATAATGATTATAATTTAGTTAAATTACTTGTAGAAAATGGAGCAAATATTAATGAAAAATATAAAGGTTTGCTCTATACTCCTTTACATATTGCTTGTAAAAATAATAATGAAGAAATTATTAAATTACTTGTAGAAAATGGAGCAAATATTAATGAAATAGATAAATTTATCTGTACTCCTTTACACATTGCTTGTGAAAATGAAAATAATAAAATTATTAAATTATTAATTGATAATGGAGCTAATTTAAATGCTAAAAATGATTGTAATGAGAGCTGTTCTGAAATAATTTGGACAGATGGTTATAAAGATATTATTAAATCATATTATAATGGATATGAAATAATTTATAATAATAAAAAATCTAATATATCAAAACCATATTTAATAACACAAAATGGTTCTATAATTAATGTATATGAAAATGAATTTATTGAACCTATAATAAATAATTCATATTTGCAAGTTAATCTAAAAGATAAATTATATTTAGTTCATATCCTTGTTGCAAATACTTTTAAACCAAATGAAGATAAAACTTTAATTGTTAAACATATAGATAATAATATATTGAATAATAATGTTGATAATTTAGAATGGGTTAAGTATGAAATAGATTTATCTCATACTGAATATATGTGTAATATAGAGTTTTCAAAAATACCAACATTTTTATATAATTCTGAATTATATAAAAATCTAGAATCTGAAGATAATTTTGAAATTCTAAACAAATATTATAAAAATGATCTAATTATAAATTCAATAGAAGATTTTATTCATATGTTATATACTTTAAGATATTGGTGTATAGAAAAAATTCCATATGAAATATATGATTATATTTTAAGTAATAAAATAATAATTGAAATACATTATGATTTATTAAAAGATATATTTTATGATTTTCCTTTTTTAGATGAATTTAAAATATTATTCAGATATAAAAATATAGTTAATATTTGTGCAAAAAAAGGATTTTTAAATTTATTAAAATATGCTCATGAAAATGGTTGCCTATTGACCAAAGAAACATGTTCTAATGCATCATCAAATGGTCATTTATCTTGTTTAAAATATGCTCATGAAAATGGTTGTGAATGGACCAAAGAAACATGTTCTAATGCATCATCAAATGGTCATTTGTCTTGTTTAATTTATGCTCATGAAAATGGTTGTGAATGGACCGAAGATACCTGTTATAAAGCATCTGGAAATGGTCATTTAAATTGCTTAAAATATGCTCATGAAAATGGTTGTGAATGGAATGAGAAAACATGTTCTAAAGCATCAATAAATGGTCATTTATCTTGTTTAAAATATGCTCATGAAAATGGTTGTGAATGGAATGAGAAAACATGTTCTGAAGCATCAATAAATGGTCATTTATCTTGTTTAAAATATGCTCATGAAAATGGTTGTGAATGGAATGAGGAAACATGTTGTAATGCATCAAGAAATGGTCATTTATCTTGTTTAAAATATGCTCATGAAAATGGTTGTCCATGGGGTCAAAATGATATATTTAATTCATGTTATATTGCATCAATGAAAGGTCATTTATCTTGTTTAAAATATGCTCATGAAAATGGTTGTGATTGGGATGAAAAAACATGTGATTCAGCATCAAAGAATGGTCATTTAGAATGTTTAAAATATGCTCACGAAAATAGTTGTCCATGGACCAAACAAACATGTAATTCAGCATCAATGAAAGGTAATTTATCTTGTTTAAAATATGCTCATGAAAATGGTTGCCTGTGGACCAAACAAACATCTTTTTTAGCTTATTCATTTGGACATATGGATTGTTTAAATTATGCTCTTGAAAATGGTTGTCCATTTTATGACTATATATTAAATAAATTATAAATAAATTATAAATAGATATTATGTTAATAAATGTTGTTATTCTTTTATTAACTTAAAAATATTGAAAATTATTTAATTTATGCATAATAAAATAAATATTAAAAATGTCTGATTTACATAGAGCATATGAAAAAAATAATATAAAGCTAATTAAATTATTAATAGAGAAAGGAGCAAATATTAATGATACAGATAAATATGATAATACAATATTACACAAAGCATGTAAAGAAAATAATGTAGAGCTTATTAAATTTTTAATAAAAAAAGGAGCAAATATTAATTGTAAAAATGAAGACGATGATACATCCTTACATATTGTATGTGAAAATAATAATGAAGAACTTATTAAATTACTAATTGATAATGGAGCAAAACTAAATGAAAAAAATAAATTTAATGAAACATGTTCTGGATTACTTTGGGATAATGGTCATAAAGATATTATTGAATCATATTATAATGCATTCCAAATAATTTATAATGATAATCGTTATGAAATATTCAATCCATATTTAATTACAAAAACTGGTTCTATTATCGATGTATATGAAAGTAAGATTATTGAACCTATAATTAATGATTCATATTTACAAGTTAAATTAGATAAAAAATTCGATAATAAATTCGATTTAATTCATATATTAGTTGCAAATACTTATAAACCAAATGAAGATAAAACTTTAATTATTAAACATATTGATAATAATATTTTAAATAATAATGTTAATAATTTAGAATGGGTTAAAAATGAATTAGATTTATCTCATACTGAATATATATGTACTATAGAGTTTTCAGAAATACCACAATTTTTATATAATTCTGAATTATATAACAATTTAGAATCTAGTGATAATTTTGAAATTTTAAAAAAGTATTATAAAAATGATCTAATAATATATTCAATAAATGATTTTTTTCATATCTTATATACTTTGAGATATTGGTGTATAGAAAAAATTCCCTATGAAATTTATGATTATGTTTTAGCTAATAAAATCATAATTAAAAAATATTATAAATTATTAAAAGATATATTTTATGATTTTTTTTTTATAAATGAATTTAGAATATTATTAAAATATAAAAGAAAGAATATAGTTGATATTTGTGCAGAAGAAGGATTCTTAAATTTGTTAAAATATGCTCATGAAAATGGATATCCATGGACTGAAAAGACATGTTATATAGCATCAAGAGATGGTTATTTGTCTTGTTTAAAATATGCTCATGAGAATGGTTGTCCATGGGATGTAAAGACATGTTATCTAGCATCTTTAAATGGTCATTTAGATTGTCTAAAATATGCTCATGAAAATGGTTGTCCATGGAATAAAATAACATGTGAGTATGCAGTAATAGATGGTCATTTGGATTGTTTAAAATATGCTCATGAAAATGGATGTCCATTGTATAGTGAAATATATGATGATGCATCATGGCGTGGTCATTTAGATATACTAATATATTGTCATGAAAATGTAGGTGAATGGGATAAAAAAACATGTTATAATGCATCAAAAAATGGTCATTTAGATTGTTTAAAATATGCTCATGAAAATTGTTGTCCATGGGATAAAGAAGAATGTCTTGAATTAGCTAGAGCCTATAATCATCTAGAATGTGTTAAATATATTGAAGATAATTGATTATTTAATAATATATTTTGATACAAGTTCATCACGTTCTTTTTCAAAATCATTTAATAAAATTTTCATACATTCTTCTATCTCTTTTACACAGTCTGTTTTTTTATAATAAGAATATTTAGCTTTATTTGCTTTTAATATATAAGTAGCTAAACGTTTATTTTCTGTCATATTTTTTTTAATTTATTATTAATTTATTATTAATTTTTGTTAATAAAAAAATTTTATGATTAAATTTCTTTATTTTATCATCAACTTCATAATAGCCAAAATTTAATAATTTTTGGTAATGCATATTCAATTAACCATATTTAAAAATTATCAATAATAATAATTGTAATTAGTTGTTTTTTTAAACTTACCGATTTAATCGATAAGTTTAAAAAACTCAAATATGTTTTACACCCGCGAATATTTAAAATATATAAATATTTATATATTTAATGACAAAACATAAAAGTGAAAATTATAAATTTATGTCAAGAGAAAATATTTTTAAACAAGTCTGTAAAATATTGTTATGATAAATAAAATAAAATTGTTATTAAATATATTAATAATTATTAATGATTGATAATTTAAAAAAAATCATTTATGATATTTTTATGGTCTATTATTTTTTAAAAATTATTTGTAATACCCTGTATATAGGTAGTTACAAATTATTCTTAAAAAATAAAATTAATATAGATATCATAAAAAATTAAATATATTATTATATTATATTATATAATATGATAAATATACAATTAAAAGATTTTCTTAAAACATATACAGCAATATCAAATAAATTTATCGATAAATATTATCATTTTTATGAATTATGTGAAAATAATAAATTTGGTATACATGTAGAACTTGTTATTAAATATTTAGAATATAAAAATATAGATAAATTTTATGAAAGATTAAGGGCAAATTATAAAATAAATATAGATTATATTATAATTAGAAAATTAAAAACTGGTAGTAAAAGTGCTAAAAGAGTTGATTATTTTATAACATTAGATTGTTTTGAAAAATTATGTATGACATCAAGAACATCAAAAGGTGAATCTGTTCGTGATTATTTTATTACTTTAAGAAAATTTATAAATTATTATAAATCTCATTTTGCTGATAATATAAATAAATTAGTAAATAAAAAGAAATATGTTTATATTATTCTAGTAAATAAAAATAAAAACATACAAAAATTTGGTAGAACAGTTAATATGAAAAAAAGATTATATTCTTATGCAACAGGAAAAGAAAAACACCCAGATATTAAATTTATTATGATTGTTGATGATCCAAAAAAAGTAGAAAATTGTACAAAAATATTTATAGAAAAATATAAATTTAAAAATAAACAAGAATTATATAAAATAGATTATGATATACTAAAAAATATTGTTTTTGATTGTGCTAATATGACAAAAAATTTTGATGATAAAATAAAAAATAAAAATGATTATGATACTTATGTAGTTTATGATGAATATGAAGAAAATGAAATATTAGATTTAGATAATAATGTTATTGGTTATGAGCAATCTGGTTCTAAAAAATCTGGTTCAAATAAATCTAGTTCTAAAAAATCTGGTTCTAAAAAATCTGGTTCAAATAAATCTAGTTCTAAAAAATCTAGTTTAAAGAAATCTAGTTCAAAGAAATCTGGTTCAAAGAAATCTGGTTCAAAGAAATCTAGTTCAAAGAAATCTAGTTCTAAAAAATCTAATTTTAAAAAATAACTATTATAAAAATTGAAATTTATAAGTATATAATTATATTATTATTATATATTATTTATAATAATAATGAATCAAAATAGTTTTATATTATCTAGATATAATTCATATTATTTATTAGAAACAAAAACACGAACATTTTTAATGATTGAAGATGCTTATGAATATTTAATAAATTATTTTGATTTTATTGAAGAAGAGTTTCGACAAAGTTATTTAGATTATTTGAATGAAAATCATGTTTATTTCCAAAAAAATTATGTTTTTTCATTTTCAGATGAAGATAATTTATATGAACTTTATGCAATAGATAAAAATTGTAATAATGTATTATTGAAACAAAATTAATTGGTTGTGTAGAATGTTTTAATAATTATCAAAGTGCTTTAGAAAAAATGAAAAAAAAATTATAGTTATACATTTAATCATGATATGACAAATACTAGTGAAACATCAATAATTCCAAAAAATAGTTCTGTTTATGGAATGATTTTTAGATGTGATTCATAAATTAACTTTCTTTATAATCCAATTTATACCAAAATAATATATAAGGATATTTAAATTTATTAATATATGTTCATAAAAATGATTATAATTGGAATAATATAGTTTGTTCAATCGCATCAAAAATTATCATTAAATGGTCATTTATATATGTTTTATTTATGCATATAATCTTTTCAAATTTATGTTTTTTAATTTCTTGATATACTTAAATTAGAAATAAATGAATTAAAAAAGCAAAATTACAAGTATCTACTGTTTAGAATTACGAAATTTTCTTTGTAAAACTTACGGCACCCCAAAAGTGTGATATCTTATTATAAATTATATAATAAGATGTATTTATTATGTATTTTATTTTTTTATAAATGAATGTTTTCTCATACCATTAATTTTAGCAACATAAACATTCATAATAGAAATTATATCTTTTACTAATTCTTCATTATTTGTTTGTTTTTCTGTTTGATACATAATTTTAATTGATGCATTTGAATACTTTCTTAATATCATTTCTATTAAATCATATCCAAAACGTGCTAATCGATCCTTATATGTAATTACAAGTTCTTTTATTTCACCTTTTATTGCCATATCTATTATTCTTTCTAATCCTTTTCTTTTAAAATTTAATCCACTGCCAATATCAGTTATTATTTCATAATCAGGATAATTTATTCTCATTATATTTATTTGTCTTTCTAAGTCTTCTTTCTGTTTTTTACTTGAAACTCGACAATAACATATATATTTTTTAATATTTCTATCTATTATTATTTTATTATCTTCTATATATTTCTGTAAATTATATTTTCTAATTTTTCCTACTTTTATTGTCTCTATTTTTTTATTCTTTATTAAATTATATACTGTTTGATAATGTATATTTAATGTTTTTATTAATTCTTTTCTTGATACATAATTTGATATCATTTATATTATATATAATTAATATCTTTAAATTATTATATATAAATATAATAAAATATAATAAAATATAATAAAATATAAATGATTTAAATATTTATTAATATTAATAATTAATGAAATGGATTTACAAGAACAAATTAAATGCAAATGGTTTAATAAAACAGAATTAAATATATCAAAATTATTACCATATTTTAAAATAACTAAACATGATTATGGTAAAAAATATTTTAATTCTATAAATCATTTAAAAAGTAAAACTAAAATAAATAAATTTTTTACCATCAATAAAAATTATGATAATGTTGATATATATAAAAATAAATTAATAGAAAATAAAGAAATTACACTCAATAAAAATTTATCAAAAAAAGAAAGTTCTATTAAAAGTATAATAACAAAACAAAATAATATTATTAATAATTCTAATAAAATAATAAAAACACAAATATATGAAATATATCCCAATAATGAACAACAAAAAATAATATTTTCATGGATGCATGAATGTGTAAAAGTTTATAATGAATGTATTAATTCATATAATAATAATGATTTTAATTTAAACTATATGAAAAGTAAATTAATAATATTTGATAAATTATATGGAAAATCTAACAAAAATGCACCTTATGATATGTTAACTGGTGAAGTTCAAACATGTTGTTCAAATATTAAATCATGTTTATCAAATTTGAAAAACAAAAATATAACACATTTTAAAATGACACATAAAAATACTGATAAAGGACAATCTATATTGATTCCAAAAAAATCAATAAATAAAGATGGTATTTTTATTAGTAAATTAAAAAAAATAAAAGGTTTTGAGAATATTAATACAGATTTAATAGATTGTGATAGTAGATTAATATATGATAAAAAATATAAAAAATTTTATTTAAAGTGTCCACAATATTTTGATAAAATAAATGTATTAAATAGAAGTCCAATAGTAGCAATAGATCCAGGAGAAAAAATATTTGCAAGTTATTATTCATTACAGAATTGTGGACATATTGGTGATAATATGAGAGAGAAATTATTATATTATCAAAGTAAAATAAAAAAATTACAGCGAGATTTAAAGAAGAATATAAATAAAAATAAAAATAAAATAAAGAATAAAAAAAAAGTTAAGAATAAAATAAATAAATATTTTACAAAAATAAAAAATATAGTATCAGAATTACATAATAAGACAGCACTATATTTGGTTACTCATTATGATAAAATATTATTACCAAAATTCGAAACACAAAATATGATAAAATGTTTCGGAAAAAAATTTATAAAGAATAAAGTAAAAGAAATTAAAGAAACAAAAAAAATAGAAGAACAAAAAAAAGAATTTAGAAAATATACAAAAATAAAAAAATTATCAAAACAAAGTAAATTTTTATTAAATAATTTAAGTCATTATAGATTTAAACAACATTTGCTAAATAAAGCAAAAGAATATGGTTGTATAGTAGAGATAATAACAGAAGAATTTACATCAAAATGTTGCAGTAATTGTGGGTTTTTAAGTGATACATATAAAAAAAGATTAAAAATATGTCCATTTTGTGATTTAAAAATAGATCGTGATTTAAATGGAAGTCGCAATATATTAATAAAAAATTGGAAAAACAATTATAATATCATTAAGAAAACATGTATGCAATGTAAATAATTTCGATCGTAAGATCGTATGCTTTCATACGGCATTAGGAGTGTGATAAATAATAATATTATTATTTAATTTATAATAAGATATCACACTTTAAGGTATGGGTTTGTAACACTATTTTTATCTTATTCTAAAACTCCAAATGTACAAAATAATATTTAATAAATATGTATCAAAAATATTCAATAGCAAATTTTAATTCACTACTTGATTTTCCATCCACATCCATTATTGATATTGAAATTTTTTCATCTAAAAATACAATCAACCAACATGTTGAACCTCCAATACCTCCTGAATGTTGAATGCGATTTTCTGAATAAAATTCTTCTCCATATAATTCTAAATAATTTTTAATATTTGGATTATTTTTAATTTCATCCATCATAAATACACCAAATTTAGCCAGATCATTTGATGAAATCCAATAACCACCTGCAGGACTTCCATTTATATTCATGGCTATATTATCTTTTCTTTTTTTAGTATATATTCCTGAGTCAGGTATTGTGATTGAAAAAGTATCTAAATGTGCTGGTTTGATTATAAATTTATTTAGAATTTGATTGTAGGTTAAATTTAAACCAGTCCTTTTATTGTATAGATGTTTAATACTTAATCCACATAATAAAATACCAATATTAGAGTATGTAAAAGTATCTTTTTTTTTAAGATCTGAATCAAAATATCTAATAAAGTCTTCTGGCTCTATTGGATTCGAATTTATACCAGATTTTAATTCATCAAAGTATTTTCTCAAATAATCAGTTAAACCTGATTTATGTGTCATAATATCCAACATTGTGGTTTCTTTTAATCTACATACAATATCATTATCTAATTCTGAAATAATTTTTTTATCTAATTGAATAGGTGTATTGATATCTATATCAGTTATAATTTTTTTATTTAATAATATCACAATTAAAAAACCCGTAAAAACTTTGCCTATTGAGTGTGATGAATATATTTGATTGTCATAACTGATTAAATTCATGTTATTATCAGTATTATTACTATAATCATAGACAGAATATGATAATTCTAAATTATTTTGTTTAATATATTTATCAAAATCTTTTTTAATTATATGATGATTCACATTTCTTTTTAAATAATTTCTTATTCCAAATCTTTCATTCACATCAATCTTTATCATCTGTTCGAGTGATAATTTATATATGATAGATTTAATTTCATTGTATTTATTAAAATTACTATTATCATATTCAGTATCCAAACATTTATTTATAAATTTAATCATATTTTTTTTATTAGTGAGATTTAATATTTTTTCACTTAATTCACAAATAACATTATTTAATATTTTCTTTTTGTTTTTTATTAGTCTATTTCCACCAAATTGATTTTTGTGTATTTTTTTTAATTCTAAATATTTTGTTTTATATTTTAAATATTTATCCTTATAATTGTTCATAATAATATATCAGAATATTTTTTTTTAGGGTTAAAAATAGACATTTTAAATCTTCAAAGATGTAAATTAAAATTATATATTTTTAAATTTATTTTTAATATATTTTGTATCATAATTACATTTTAATAAAAAAAGTTATATGCTATTGGTAAATATTACTTTATTAAAATTATAATTGTTATAATATTTTTTTTCTTCGACATATTTGATATAAAAATTAAAATTAATTCTTAAACCAAATTTAAAAAGTAATAGGCTACTTATTAATATTTCCTAAATAAAAAATTGAAAAGAAATCTATATTTATATTTATTTATAAAACATAACATATTATATTATTATTTTATTAATATTACCTAAATAAAAAATTGAAAAGAAATCTATTTATATATTATTTATTATAAAAACATAACATATTATATTATATTAT
>Ga0214921_10003944_pt1 | contig 22331 bp, 18 predicted proteins | sample LL1505_MetaG_FD_177992 | JGI IMG/M metagenome (GOLD analysis project Ga0214921, IMG submission 177992) | Freshwater microbial communities from Lake Lanier, Atlanta, Georgia, United States - LL-1505 | ecosystem: Environmental > Aquatic > Freshwater > Lake | place: USA: Georgia | collected... | reverse complement strand
TACAAAGCTTTTTTTATGGGATTTAAAATAGATGAACTTCTTACGATAGTCTTTACATTGTTCGCTGTGATTGATATAGTGGGCTCTATTCCACTATTAATCGCGATGAAAGAAAAGTCGGGCGCCATAAAATCGCTTAAAGTGACCCTCATTTCAGGTGCACTTATGATCTTGTTTTTATTTTTAGGAAAACCTTTTTTACAATTATTGGGCTTAGACGTTAAATCATTTGCTGTAGGCGGATCTATTGTGATATTTCTATTAGGATTGGAAATGGTTTTAGGGCATGAAATTTTTAAAGGGGATAAAAATGCACAATCTGGCGCAGTCGTTCCCATTGCATTTCCCATTATTGCAGGAAGTGGAACCCTAACGACTATTATGTCACTCAAAGCCAACTTTGAAGAAGCTTATATACTTGGAGGCATTTTAGTTAATTTAATAATTGTCTACCTTGTTTTAAAATCACTCAATTTTATTGAACGCATGTTAGGTCCGGGTGGACTATTAGCCGTGCGTAAATTCTTTGGTGTGATCTTACTTGCCATTGCTGTAAAGATTTTCTCTAGTAATATCAGCGCATTGAGAAGATAAAAACCATAGCTACTTATAATTTAGTTAAAAAGGGTTAGCACAAATAAGGCTAACCCTTTTTTTATTCAGCATTTACTTTTAGAAACTATACCTGGCTTGAACTAAGTAATTTCTACCCAAAGCAGAAATTCCACTCGCAAAATAACGGTAATTTAAATCAGCTATGTTTTCGATTTGAAAACTGAAGCTTAATTTATTACTAGTTTGATAATTTGTGTTGATATTCCAAATTTGCCAAGACGGCATACCATCCTTAGTCGCATAAATTTGATTGTCTTCCCCACTTGAGCTATAATCTTCAATATGCTTCCACCCATTAAATACAGTAAATAGTTCTGCAGAAAACTTTTTTAAATCATGCTTTAACCCTATTCTGCCATAGGTTGGAGGAATATGGTCTAAAGGTTTTTCAGCATTCACGCCATTCATGTCTTTATTGGTATACCTACCCTTAGTATAAGTATAGGTTGCAGCCAAAATTGTATTAGGTGTTAAATTAGCAGAACCATTGATGTTAAAGCCATACACATTAGCAATCGCTTTATTTTGCATCGCATATACATCACTCATAATCCCTTGATATAAAATAGCGCTTGCATTATTCCATTTAAATTTGTCTACCACTAAAGCATTTTTGAATCTAGTAAAGAAAACAGATCCACCGATGGTATATTTTTTAGCCGTTTTAGAAACATTCAATTCTGTATTGTAAGTATACTCAGGTTTTAAATCTTTGTTTGGTACCACTACATAACCCGTTCTAGTATCAAATACTTTTGTCAAGTCATCTACGTTTGGCGCTCTAAATCCACTACTAAAACCAAAAGCAACTCTGAATCCATCTGCACCATTGTAAGCCATACCTAGATTACCCGTTAAAGCAGTATTGTTTTGATTTGCATCTGTAAATGGAAAACGCATGAGTGCAGTGTCTTTAAAGTTGGCATTCAATTGTACATTGTTTAAACGCAATCCGCTATTCAATACCCAATTACCAGTCAAGAATTGGGTATGTTGTGCATAGATTGCATAATTGGCCATATTGGTAGGCCCATCGCTATACCTAGTGGTGATTGCACTTCGCACATTGGTCGCAATATTATTACGATAGGCTGTCGAACCCACCTTATTGTAATAAGACTCCACCCCAACATGAAGCTCACTAGACTTACCTTGACGTAAAAGATCTACATTGAATCCAAATAGATCTACGGCTTCAAATCTATAATCTTTGTTATTGGATTTGAATCTTCTTGTTATTCTACTTTCTTCAAGGTGCTGGTAATTCAGATTCGTAGTCATTTTTTGAAAATACCCATTCAAATTTGATTTAGTTAATTTATAACCAATCAAATTACGCACCTGTGGCCCATAATACCATTCAGCAAATACAGGTAAGCCATTACTCGTTTCTGTTAAACGATCATAACGATTAATATCAGAAGAATTAGAGAATTGTACATTCAATAAATGTTCTGTGTTTTCATTCGGCTTGAACAATACTTTTTGCAATAAATCTGTTTGTGTATATCCACTTAGTTTTTGGATATTCACAGATGCACTATTGTCCTTCACCACATCTGTATTGTTCTCACGAGCTACATAAAAAAATCTTTTACCAAAGTCTGGGTAAGCAGCTGATCTTTGATTACCCTGACGCATATCTCCAAAACTGCTATTGGTAAAGGAAGTGAGGTAAGCCCATTTGTGATTGGCGATATTGACATCGATATGTTGGCGGTTTTCATTTTGCCCATTGCCATATCGATACACTACATTGCCACCAATTTTCCAAGGCGCTTTTTTAGAAGCCACATTAGAAGTAAATAATTGCGGCTGTTTGGTATATAAATTAACTACCCCACCCAATGCATCACTGCCATACATGGTAGAACTTGGACCATACAAAATCTCAACCCTATCCAAAATCATATTATCCACTGTGATGATATTTTGTAAATGACCCGCTCTAAAAATCGCGCTGTTCATACGAATACCATCCACCATCAATAAGACCCTACTGGCCTCAAACCCTCTCACCACAGGGCTTCCACCACCAGCTTGACTTTTTTGAACAAAAACCTGCCCAGAAGCAGTTAAGATATCTGCCGTATTGGCTTGTTGTTGCAACAATACTTTATCGGTTAAGGCAACCACCCTTTGTACGATATTTTTAGAAAGCGTTGGAAACTTATTGGCATAGATCACGACGTCTTGTAATTGCTTAGTCGTGGTGTCAGATTGTGCCAAAAGATTCAAGCTCATACTAAAAAATACCAGTACGCTTAATATTAAACGCATTCTAAATATTTTATAAATGAAAATGAATAATCAATCAAACAGTAAAGCCCATTTGATTGAATTGTCTTATGGATTAGACAGCTTCTGGCGGATGTGTGATTTCGCCCGTATAGCGATTCAAAATAGGCGTAGTATAAAATAAGTAGCCTTTTTTATCTTGTACAATATCACTGTGCTTGTAATGATACAATTGATTGCAATCATAGACCGCGAAACTTAGATTCAATTTAATCTTAGAAGATTCCGAACTAGTTTTAGAATTTGGATCTTTATTGAATGAATGAACTTTATGCTGATTCGCAACAATAGCTGCTTCTTCTTCATCCGATGCAGCTTTAATCACCCAACCTTTATTTGTTTTTTTGATGGAAACTATATCATAAAACATCCCCTTATAACTAAACTCGCGGCCTTTTTCCTCCCAGTGATATCCTTCGGGTAAAACAGATTTATCTTTTACAATGAGTGTGATTTGATCCTTGTTGTCATTGTCATCATTTTCTTCAAATTTACCTGCGTCAATATTTGCAAAGCGCTCCTGCTCATGTACTTTTTCCTGAAGCCAATAAAAATAGCTTAGACTGCTTGTTGACAACAACAAGGCTGCAAAACAACATATGGCAATGACTTTTTTCAAGAAACCTAAGGTACGAAAAAAAATAGGTAATTGTGAAATCTTAACTAGTAGCCAAGCCCAGGATCGAACTGGGATTTAGCGCTTCGGAAACGCTTGTACTAACCATTGTACGACAAGGCTGTAAACAAAAATATGAAATTGAGACAATAACTTACCGCCGAAACAAAACTTTAATAGCAGCCGTTAAGAAAATTTGTGTTGGAAGACTCAGCATAATGCGGATATCCTCTATTAAGTTCGATGTATTAGATAAGAATTTAAAAACAGTGGCTGCATCATTCTTTTTGAAAATGCGTGCAAAAATTTCATCGCCTTCCATTTTCTTGTGTTCAAGAATATATAATAATACAGCATCATAAAATTGATGCCTTGTATAATGCACCGATGCATCCAAGGTTTGATTCAATTTTAATTGCTTCACTATTTGTTGTGTTTGCTTCTGGATAAACTGAAAAGCATAGCCAGTACTTGCTTTAACCGCATCTCCCATTGTGCCTATTGAAATGACATTATTGATTGTTGATGTCATCTTTTTTGTGGTCATTGGGATAGCGCCTTGTTCGGTATGTACAATGCTATATGCTTGTCCTTTATAATGTGCTTCCATATATGCATTCAAAACAAGATCATACTCGGCTGTTTCTAAAATGTTAGGAGAAAATAAAGTATATTCTACCAAGGCTTTTTTATCTGTTAAAGGAAGCAAATACATGAAAGCTGTGGCATCCATTTGTGGTACATTAAAATCCATTAATCTAGCAACCGACTTATCAAAAACAGCATCATCAAACTCAACAACGTTCCCTTTAAAATGCTGCCAAAGTGTGGATTGAATGCGTTCCCCGTTGATGCTTGAAAATACATAGTTTGCATTGGCTGCACCGCCTTCCCAATTGACCCTTGCACCAACATCTGCTGCATCAATACTTAAGATTTTTGAAGCTATCCATTCCACATTGTCAAAACCTTTTGCAAAAGCACTAATATATTGGTAAAAATCAATGCCTTGAATCATTTTATATTCAAAAGGTGCTGTTGGTAATAACCTTTGCATCCTGCCTTTTAAAACTTCTATATTCAACCATTTTTTACAGACAATGGATTCAAAGGGACCATCTGTATCTTCCCAAAAACACCAGGTACGATCGTTCCCTTTATTGAAATTAGTATCCACCACCAATATCTTTTTTTTGCATAAAAATGGATCCTGTAATAAATGGTATAACAAAGAATAGCCGGCGCAACCTGCACCGGCTATTATATAATCATATTTATTTTCGATTTGCAATGGACTAACCGTTGTTTTGAATCATTTCGTCACGTCTTACCTTATCCCAATATTTTTTAGCTACAATCAACATGCCAAAACTTTCACTGTCTTCTTTCCCTAAATGTTTATGGTGCATTTTGTGCGCCCAACGAATGGCTTTGATATATCTATTATTAGATTTTGTAAACCATTTGATTCTTTGGTGTATAATGACTTCGTGTACAATAAAATATGCAAATCCATACATGGCAACGCCTGTTCCAATACCAGATAGCCATGGCATCGCATGGAATGTACCATAAAAAATACATGCCATACTAGGAATGGCAAAAATCAAAAAGAATGCATCATTCTTTTCAAAAAAATGCCCAGTTGGCTGATGATGGTCTTCATGTAAATACCACAAAAAACCATGCATGACATATTTGTGCGTTAACCAAGTAACACCTTCCATAATGGCAAAAGTCAATAACATTGAAATTAAGAAAATCATAAAGAAAGGTTTAAGAATACAAAGGTACTATAACAAATTTAAGCTTGCTCTAATTTTTGCATTGAATACAATAAATAATTTACCATAATCTGGTATCCTGATTCTTGTGCTTAATAGCGCCCCGTGGTTGGTCTGTTTAATCTTCTTAAATAAAGCATAATAATATTTGAACGCCACATACACCCCAAAACGACAAGGAATAGGTAGGGCTTTTATACCTTCTAAAGCTGCATCAAAATCGGCTTGTATATCCACCTCAATTGCTTGCTTATCGGCCAAACTAAAATTACTAAAATCACAATTTGGAAAATACATACGCTCCATACCCACAAAATCTGCTTTGATATCCCTCAAGAAATTGACCTTTTGAAATGCAGCACCTAATCGCTGAGCCGATGGTTTCAATACTTCATATTGCCCTTCATCCCCATTGCAAAATATTTTAAGACACATCAAACCCACTACTTCGGCACTTCCAAAAATGTATTGATTGTAACTTGCTTGATCATGGGACTGCTGAGAAAGATCCATCTCCATACTGTATAAAAATGCATCTAATAAGGCCCTATCAATTTTAAATTGATTGTAGGTTAACTGAAAGCGATGTAAGATTGGATTTAAACTGATGCCATTGTCCAATGCGGCATAGGTATCTGTTTTGAATGTGGCAAGTAATGTTGCTTTATCATACTCATGAAACGTGTCTACAATTTCATCTGCAAATCTTACAAATCCATAAATATCATAAATAGGTTGACGAAGTGTCTTATCTAATAGACCAATAGCAGATGAAAAACTAGAACTATACATTAAAGTAGTGTACTTACTACTTTGCGCTGTGACGTCGTTGTATAATGTTAATGAAGACATATTCAATTATGCTTTATGTTTTTGATCTACTAGCTTCGCCACCACTTCCCCACTAATTAAACTTGGCGGCACGCCCGGACCAGGTACTGTTAATTGACCAGTGTAATATAAGTTATTTACTTTTTTACTTTTACAACTTGGTTTTAAATTTGCCGTTTGCAATAAAGTATTGGCCAAGCCATATGCATTTCCTCTAAAGGAATGATAGTCTTCCTTAAATTCCTTCAGAGCAAATGAACGCTTATATACAATGGAACTTCGAATAGACTGACCAATACGTTCTTCGAAACGTTGAATGATCATCTCGAAATATTGATCTCTAATCTCTTCTGTATCTCCTTCTAAACCTGCTGCAATGGGGATCAATAAAAATAAATTCTCACAGCCCTCTGGCGCTACAGTTGGATCTGTTACCGAAGGCGCACTTGCATAAAACAAAGGTCTTGTTGGCCATTTAGGATCAGTGTATATTTCGTGTCCATGCAAACCAAAATCGGTATCAAAAAATAATTGATGATGCAATACCCCTTCTAATTTTTTATTCAATCCCACATAATACAATAAAGAACTTGGCGCCATCACCCTGCTATCCCAATAAGCAGCGGAATAAGACTGGTATGCTGGTGCTAATAATTTAGTTTCAATGTAGTGATAATCGCCCGCACCAATCAACACATCCATGGTATATTGTTGTTGCTCGCCTGTTGCAGTTTTTAAAGCATGTACAGCAACTGCTTTACCAGATTGCACTTCGATCGAAGTCACTTCTTCCCCAAATTTAAATTGTACGCCCAATGAAATTGCTAAATCATACATTCCTTGCACAATGCTATACATACCAAATTCTGGATACCAGGTACCTCCTTTGATATCTGCATAATTCATCAAGCTATATAATGCGGGTGTTTTTTCTGGAAGCGCGCCTAAAAATAATACTGGAAATTCCATCAAAGATTGAATGGATGGATGTTTAAAAAATTTAGCGACATGTTTTTTCATAGATTGAAAAACGTCTAATTTAAAAACGCCTTTCACTAAATCCATATCCAAAAATTCTGTCAATGATAAACCTGGATTATGCACTAGCTTTCCGACACCAACATCGTATTTGAATTTTGCCTCTGCCATGAATGCATCCAAAGCCTTGGCTGCGCCAGGCTCTACCGACTCTAATAAATTTTGTAATTCGTTGTAATTCGCTGGAATATCCCATCCTTCTTTTTCAAAATAAACTCTGTAGGAAGGATCTAATCTTTTAAGTGCGTAGTAATCACTTACATTTTTTCCAAAAGCATTGAAATACCTTTCGAAAATATCTGGCATCCAATACCAACTAGGACCCATATCAAATGTAAAACCTTCGGCTTTAAACTTTCTTGCTCTACCACCAGGTAAATCATGCTTTTCAATCACTGTAACTTCCCAACCCATTTTTGCTAAGAAACTTGCTGCAGACAAACCTGCAAAACCAGCTCCAATAACAATTACTTTTTTTGATGTCGATGACATGAATTTAATATCGTTGAATTTTTTGCTTTAAAATTTTTCTAGCAAAGTGAATTCTACTTTTGATTGTACCAAGAGGCTCATTTAGTGCTTCAGCAATTTCATTGTATTTATAACCTTCGTAATATAAATTAAATGGTGTTCTAAATAACTCCGGTAAATCTTGTATGAATTGATTTACTTCCTTCAAATTTAAGTTAGTTATTCCATCATTCACCACCTTATTGAAAGTTTGATCGATTAAAAAATCATTCGGGCTATTATCCAACACAGTTGATTGCTTGGCTTTACGGCGATAATCATTGATAAAAATATTACGCATAATGGTATACAACCATGCTTTAATATTGGTTCCAACATTGTACTTGTCTTTATTTGAAATCGCTCTATACAATGTGTCTTGATATAAGTCCTTAGCAGACTCATGATCCTTAGTAAGATTGATTGCAAATGGTCTTAAAAACTCCGCATTTTCGGTAAGTAGTAAACTAAATTCTGCGTTTGACATACAATTATGTTTAATGTTTGAAGACTAAAGTTAAACATAATAAATTGACAAAAAATCATTTTTGTTGAATTATTTTAAAAAAAAATTAAACAAAAGTAGCAAAGGCAAGTAATTTCATTGCTAAATTAAACATAAAACATTGAAAAATAGACACTTAAGTAATCAGGAAAAGCTTCAATTGGAAGTTGGTTGTAGGTGCCTGTGGGCGGGCGAATTTTTAAATCTCTTGTAAAAAGGCAATGGTTTCAGACAAACTTCGCTTCAAATGGATATTTGGAGAGATTTTACCTTTATACTCTTGAATCAACTGACCAGATAAAATGATTGGGATCTGCTGATTGATGGTCGCTAAATTAGAAAAGAATTTATCCAATTTGAAATTTCTGGCAGGCATGGTGATATGACAATACAAATAATCTACTTTCTTGTATTCAGTTAAATATTTTAAGTCGACCATTGGTACATTGGTACCAAGATAATCTACATAGATACCTTTTTGCTTCAATAGGAAATGTACGTACAATAAGCCCAATTCATGGTATTCTCCTTCTGGAAGGAATAACACAATTCTCTTAGTGTAAGTTAATAATGGTGTAAGGCGTTCTATCCCTAAAATAATCTTTTGACGTACAATATTGGTCGCCAAGTGTTCTTGTGCAGGGTTGATATGATTAGTTACCCAAAGAATACCCACACGCTCCAAATAAGGGAAGATGATTTCGTTGATGGCTTTTTCGATCCCTTTTTGTCCAATATATAAATCTAATTGGCGCTCAAAAGCAACCATATTCAATCCCACCATTTCCTTAATCAAGGCATTCACCACGCGCTCTTTTTGGGCATCTAACTGGTTTAAGGCCATGATCTTTTCTTCCATCTGCTCGGAAGACATCTTATCTATATGAGAAATCTTGAATCCGTATTTATTTAAAAGAGATACGTTTAGAATCACTTTCAATTCATCTGCAGAATATGACCTGATATTCGTTTCTGTTCTTTGCGGTTGCAAAAAATTATAGCGCTGCTCCCATATACGAATGGTGTGCGCTTTAATTCCAGAAATTTTCTCTAAATCTTTGATTGTATAAGATGACATACTACAAAAACAACAATCTTGCGGAATAGTTCAGTTTATTTTAAAATAAGTATTTTAAAACTAATTTTGTCTAACTATTAAAGTTTTTTATAGCCTTGTTTTAAACAAAATCACTTCTTTAGGCCACGCAAATACTCACCATACCCACTTTTAGCATATTTATCGGCCAAAACTAATAATTGCGGCTTATCAATAAATCCCATTCTGAAGGCCACTTCCTCGATACATCCTATCTTTTGGCTTTGACGCTTCTCAATCACACGAACAAACTCACAAGCATCTGCTAATGATTCAAATGTTCCAGTATCTAACCAAGCTGTGCCTCTATTCATGATACCCACCTGTAATTGTTTACGCTCTAAGTATACTTTGTTCACGTCAGTAATTTCATATTCACCTCTTTGAGATGGAGGAATATTTTTTGCAATCTCAATTACTTGGTTATCATAAAAATATAAACCAGGCACCGCGTAATTGGACTTAGGCGCTTTTGGTTTTTCTTCTAAAGAAAGTGCATTGTTATTTTCATCAAACTCCACCACACCATAACGCTCTGGATCATTCACTTCATAAGCAAATACCGCAGCACCATCCACATCGTTAAAGGATTGAACTAGTTTACTAAAACCTGCTCCATAAAAAATATTGTCTCCTAATACCAATGCTACTTTATCATTCCCCACAAAATCAGCTCCAATTACAAATGCTTGTGCTAGTCCATTTGGAACTGCTTGTACTGCATAACTAAATTTGCAACCTATTTCAGTACCATCACCTAGCAATCTTTTAAATTGGTCATTGTCTTCGGGTGTGGTGATAATCAATACTTCCTTAATACCTGCTAACATCAAAACGGACAATGGATAATAGATCATTGGCTTATCGTAGATAGGCATTAATTGCTTACTAATTCCCTTGGTAATTGGATACAATCTTGTACCTGATCCACCTGCTAATATAATTCCCTTCATACTATTTATGTTTCTGTGTTAAAGGCTCGCCACGTATTCCGCGAAGCTGCCTAATGTTTTATCTTTTTCTGAAAATATCAATTCAGATATCGGTAATCTCCAATCAATATTTAAATCAGTATCATTGTACATAATACCTACTTCGTTGCCTGGCTCGTAAAATTTATCTACTTTATAAAAGAAAGTAGCATAATCACTCAACACTACAAAGCCATGCGCAAATCCTGCAGGCACAAAAAATTGCTTGTTGTTATCCGCTGTTAATTCAATGGCATGATGTTGTCCAAAACTGGGAGAACCCTTTCTTAAATCCACTGCAACATCTAACACAGCACCTTCTAATACTCTGACTAATTTTGCTTGCGCTGCAGCACCTCTTTGCATATGCAAACCTCTCAATACCCCTTTAGAAGAACGTGATTGGTTGTCCTGCACAAATTCAATATCCAATCCTGTAGCTGCTTTAAAGTCTTTACTGTTATAGGTTTCAATAAAATAACCACGGGCATCACCATGCACTTTCTCGTGAATTATAAAACAATCTTTCAATGGGGTCTGTTCTACTCTCATTATCTGTTTGTATACATTTCGTTATAGTATTGTTGGTAAGTACCACTCGTGACATTGGTCAACCACTCCTCGTTGTTCAAATACCAGTCAATGGTTTCGGCTAAGCCTTGTTCAAATGTAACAGAAGGACTCCATCCTAATTCCTTGTTTAATTTAGTAGCATCTATTGCATAACGACGATCATGCCCTGGACGATCTTTCACATAAGTGATCAAGCTTTCGCTCTCCCCTTTTGCTCTTCCTAATTTTTCATCCATTTGATTGCAAAGTAATTTCACTAAATCAATATTAGTCCATTCGTTGAAACCACCAATATTATAAGTGTCGTTACGCTTACCTTGATGGAACACTAAATCTATTGCGCGCGCATGGTCTTTTACAAATAACCAATCACGTGTGTATAAACCATCTCCATATACTGGCAATGGTTTTTTAGTGATGATATTATGAATGAACAATGGAATTAATTTCTCAGGAAAATGGTTCGGACCGTAGTTATTAGAACAGTTAGAAATCACGGTTGGTAAATGATAGGTCTCCCCATAAGCTCTTACAAAATGGTCGCTCGATGCTTTACTTGCAGAGTAAGGAGAATTTGGATCATACGGAGTGGTCTCTTTAAACAATCCTTCCTTGCCTAAGCTACCATACACTTCGTCTGTAGAAACATGGTAAAACAAATGGTCTCTTTGAGTATCCCAAGAACCATCATGTGCTTTCTCATAACTCAAATCATCCTTCCAATATTCTTTCGCGGTATTTAATAAATTCACCGTACCAATCACATTCGTGTAAACAAAATCCAAAGGCGATACAATACTTCTATCTACATGTGATTCTGCAGCCAGATGGATCACATCTGTGATCGCATGCTTAGTAAAAATTTCTTTCAATGCAACTGCGTCTAAAATATCCGCTTTTACAAAATGATAGTTCGCCGCTTTTTCGATATCCTTTAAATTCTCTAAATTACCTGCATAGGTTAATGCATCTAAATTAAAGATCTGATAATCAGGATATGTATTGACAAATAAACGCACGACATGCGATCCAATAAAGCCTGCCCCTCCTGTAATTAAAATATTCTTTTTCATGGTCATTTATGAGGCACAAAGATATTAATAACGACATATATATTAGAAAGTAATTTGACCATAAATGGTGTATAAACCCAAGATTCTTACTACATTTAAATCCTAATTGGTCAATATGTTACAAAAGGAAAGGTATTATGCATTGGATGTTTTTAGAGGGGCTACCGTGGCCTTGATGATTCTTGTAAATAACCCTGGTTCTTGGGGGCATATATTTAGTCCCTTGGCACATGCTAGCTGGCATGGATGTACTCCCACAGATTTGGTTTTCCCCTTCTTTTTGTTTGCCGTTGGTAACGCCATGGCTTTTGTGATGCCCAAATTTGAAAAAGGCACGCCAACGGATTTTTGGAAAAAAGTGGTGAAGCGAACAGTATTGATTTTCTTGATTGGGTTGTTTTTAAATTGGAGTCCTTTTGTGAAATGGTCCGATGGACATTTAGTAGCAAAAACCTGGGAGAATATTCGCATTTTAGGTGTCTTACAAAGAATCGCCATCTGTTATTTTTTCGCATCCATCATTGTGTATTATGGTAAATCAAAAATGGCTTTCTTAATAGGTGGACTTATTTTGATTGCTTATTGGATGTTGTGTTTTTTATTAGGCACCCAAGGGCACCCTTATAGCTTGTCTGGATTTTTTGGCAATGCGATTGATCAAACTATTTTAGGCGTGAACCATATTTACAAAGGCGAAGGCGTACCCTTTGATCCAGAGGGATTGATCAGTACCATACCTGCCATTGTACAAGTGATTTTTGGATTTTTAGTGGGCGAATACATTCAAGCAAAAGGCAAAAGTTTTGAGATGCTTGCGCAGTTATTACTAGCTGGAGTGGTATTGGTTTTAGCTGGATATATTTGGGATTTTAGTTTTCCTATCAATAAAAAAATATGGACCAGTAGTTATGTCTTGTATACTTCTGGATTAGCAATTATTACCATTAGTCTTCTGATATATTTATTAGAATTTAAAAATAGTAAAGGTAGATGGAGCCATTTCTTTGATGTATTTGGCAAGAACCCTTTATTTATTTTTGTACTCAGTGGTTTTTTGCCAAGAGTATTGGCCTTATTAAGATGGGTAGATCATACAGATGAAAAAGGAGAACCAGTTTACACTTCAGCTCTGCCTTGGTTTTACCAACATATTTGTAAAAATATTTCGAGTGATCTACGTGTTGGCTCTTTTGTATATGCCATCTGCTTTATTGCCTTCTTTGCGGTACTTGCAAATGTTCTGGATAAGAAAAAGATATACATTAAAGTATAAGAGACCAATCAGTCTATTGATGAAAATAAACAATCCTTCAGCACCTTCAGCAATTACTTAAAAAGTCCTGCTGCTTTTTCTAGGCTTTCTGGTTTGCCAACATCTAATAAAACGCCATCACTATGGTCATAAAAATGGATGGCATAATGTTGTGCTATTTGTAAATAAGCATCGATCAGAGAAAAATTGCCTTGCATATTCAAGGCTTCAAAAAAATTAGCGTGCACAATTTGTATTCCACTAAACGCTTTTAGAACAGCCATAGCAGGGTCTTTTAATGGATTGGCCCATTTTTCCTCATTGGTTGTATTGTTTCTCCATCCACATAATGTGCCTGCTGTATTGAAAATTAAATTTCTACTTGTGGTACGATTGGTCACAGCTAAGGTAGCCACCATTTCTCCTTCGGATGATGCATCAAATGCTTTATCCGCTTCAAGCATTTTACCCAAATTTAAATCGGTTAAGATATCCGCATTCATCACCAACCATTTAGCTTCGTTCTCAAAATGCGCTTTCGCTCTTAATAATCCTCCACCCGTTTCCAACACTTCGTCCGACTCGTCTGAGATAGTGACATTGGATCCCCAGCCCTTGTTTTTTTGAATCGCATCTATCATTTGATCTGCAAAATGGTGCACATTCACCACTACTTCGTAAATCCCATAATCTTGCAGGTATTCTATATTGCGTTGTAATAAAGACTTTCCATTCACTGTAGCCAATGCCTTAGGATGATGATCTGTAAAGGGCTTCAGCCTAGTCCCTAATCCTGCAGCTAAAATCATTGCCTTCATAAAAAAATTATTTTACCCAATTCGTTTGGTTGGTATGCGCTAAAACGACCTTTACTTTATACTTGTTCTTTAAATGTCTTGCAGTTTGTTCTGCAGCAAACACACTTCGGTGTTGGCCACCCGTGCAACCAAAATTAATTTGTAAGGATTCAAAATCTCTAGATAAATAATTTTCAACTGTGATATCAATCAAATCCCATACACTATTTAAAAAAGTATTCATCTTGGTTTTCTGTTCTAAGAAATCTTGTACCGGTTTATCTAATCCAGAAAGTTTTTTATAGTCATCGAACCTGCCTGGATTTAAAATTCCGCGCATATCAAAAATAAATCCACCGCCATTTTCTGACGCATCCGAAGGCAACCCATTTTTATAACTAAAACTATTGATGGTAATCACCAATGGTGTTTTTTCAGTGGCTTGCGTTGGAGTAAATCTACTCAATACATCATCGCCGACCATCCATTTTAATATACCTGCAAAAACAGGTGTGTCTTTATCTAAAGTATAGACTTCTAAAAAGCTTTTTAAATTTCTCAATCCCAATGGGATACTAGTTAAGAAATGCGCCTTACGTTCAAACAAACCTCTAAATCCGTAAGCGCCCAATACCTGCAACAATCTTAATAAAACAAAACCATAGTATTGTTTTTTAAATAAAGTAGCATCAATGTTTTCACTTAATACTTGTTCTGCTTCTTTAATATAATCATTCAGTAATCGCTCTTTCCATTCATTGGATAGTTCTGCTTTTGCTTGCCATAATAAAGAGGCCACATCATAAGGCATGCCGCCCTTCATACCACCTTGGAAATCTATAAAAAATACTTCATCGTTTTTAACAATAATATTTCTGCTTTGAAAATCACGGAACAAGAAAAAATTAAAATGACTGTCGGACAATTGATCACTTAATAATTCAAACTCATCAATCAACGCTTGTTTATCATAAGGATATTGTAAGGTATCTAAGAAATAATACTTGTAATAAAGTAAGTCAGTCAACACTGCATGCTTGCCAAATGTCTTGGAAGTAAGACATTTTGAATAATCCAATCCCTCACTGCCTTTCACTTGCAATTGCACCAAAGCTTTTAAACTTTTTTGGAAAAGTTGATATACCCTTTCCGTCTTGCCTTCTTTTTCTAATACATCTAATAAAGATTCAGAACCAAGGTCTTCTTGTAAATAAATTTTTTGATCTGCACTCACTGCCAATACTTTTGGTACAGGCAATCCTTTTGAATGAAAATGTTGGGCAAAATAAATGAAGGTTTCGTTCTCTTTAAGGTTCAAATTATAGGTAGCAATATAGGATTCAGCACCTTCTTTAATTCTAAAATAAATTCTATCGCCGCCACTTTGAGGGATTTTTTCAATGTGCTCGCATGCCTTACCTGCGTAGGATAAATAAATTTGTTTGATTGCTTCCTTGATTGCTTCCATGAACTTTGAGTAGGGGTTTTAACAGCTCTAAAAGTAATTAAATAAATTTAGCTTACGAAAAAACTAAAAAAAGCGTTAAATTCAATCAAATTAACCCCCTTATGAACAGACAAATTATGTCATTGAGACAAGTAATGTTAATGCTGTTGCTCTCCTTTTTTTCAGTAGCAGCTATCGCGCAAGCACAAAAAATCACCGGAACAGTGGTGGACAGCAAAGGCAGCCCTTTAGAAGGTGTCACTGTTAAAGTTCAAACAACCAATGCTTTGACCAGTTCTAACAAAGCTGGTGAATTTACCATCAATGCTACAACAGACGACTTCATTGATTTTAGTTTTGTTGGCTTTGAATCTAAAAAAGTGAAAGTAACCAATGGTTCTATGAAAGTTGTTTTAAATGCAGCTACAACAGACCTACAGGATGTGATCTTGGTGGGAAGTCGTGGTTCAGGTCGAGCAAAATTAGAATCACCGGTTCCTGTAGATGTCATAAAAATTTCAGAAGTTGCAGTGAACACCGCAAGAATGGATTTGACTTCATCTTTAAATTATGCCGCTCCTTCTTTTAACTACAATAAACAATCAGGAGCTGATGGTGCCGACCACGTAGATATAGGTACATTAAGAGGTTTAGGTCCTGACCAAACCTTGGTTTTAATCAACGGTAAGCGTAGACATAGCACAAGCCTTGTTGGATTATTTGGCACAAGAGGCCGTGGTAATTCAGGGGTAGACTTGAACGGATTTTCTCAAGCTTCCGTGGATAGAATTGAAATTTTAAGAGATGGCGCTTCTGCACAATATGGATCTGATGCGATTGCAGGTGTCATGAACGTAATTTTAAAAAAGAATACCAATGAGTGGAATATTATTACAGGCTTAGCTGGTTACTATGACAAAAAATTCAATACCTACCAACACAAGGATAAGAATGACTATTTATATAGTAACCCTATAGATGGCGTAACAAGTGCCATTCAAGCCAACCGTGGATTTGATTTAGGTAAAAAAGGTGGATTTATTAATTTGTCTTTTGATGTATTGGATCAAGGAAAAACTTTCCGTCAAGCAGCAAGTTCAGATATTGCAGACAAAGATGGTTTGCCTACCAACACATGGAGACAAGGATTTGGAGATGGCTCTTTAACTTCTTATGGTGCCATGATGAACTTAGAATTGCCATTAGGAGATAATATTAAGTTTTATGCATTTGGCGGAATGAATAATAAAAAATCAGACGCTTACGCATACACAAGAAACTGGTCTGCAAGACCAACACGCTTCCCAGTGAATAGCAACGGAAGTTTGAAATTTGTACCAGATATTATGTTCCGTTCTGGCTCTGGTGACACAAGTTATAATCCTCGCATTCAAGCACAAATCCAAGACATCTCTATGGTGACTGGTTTTTCTAAAGAAAATAAAAATGGATGGAACTGGGATTTCAGTAATGCATTTGGTTACAATGATTTTCATTATTTTGGAGCCGGCACATTCAATGCTTCTGATATCGGCAATGTTACAAAAACAAGTTTTGATGATGGTGGATTTAATTTCTTACAAAATACCACCAACTTTGATTTGTCTAAGCAATTTGGAACAGTGAATAACGGTGGGCTTAGAGTAGCTTATGGTGCTGAGTTAAGGTATGAAGCATACCGTATCAACAGAGGCGAAGTCGCTTCTTATAAGGCTTATCCAAATAATTTTGGTTTACAGCAAGCACCTGGTGCACAGGGTTTTCCTGGATTTAGCCCAGACGATGAGGTAGATGCAAACAGAATGGTCACAGGTATGTATGGCGATTTGGAATACACCCCTTCTGAAGCATTTTTAATTACTGGTGCAGTAAGATTTGAAAACTATTCTGACTTTGGTGCAGTAAGTACATTCAAAACATCCTTCCGATATAAAGTAACCAATAACTTTAATTTCAGAGGATCATTCAGTACTGGATACCGCGCCCCTTCCTTACAACAAAAATATTTTAGCAATACCCTTACCTCTTTCTCTCAAGGTGGTTTAGTTCAATCTCGCGTAGCAAATAATAACGACCCCATCACTAGACTTGCTGGTATCCCAGCTTTGAAACAAGAGACTTCTAACAATATGAGTCTTGGTTTTTCTTGGAAACCTATGCAAGGTTTATCTGTAACAGTGGACGGATATCAAATTAAAATGAAAGACCGTGTTGTATTGTCTGGATTATTTAGTGCAGGCGATGCCACTTTACCAACTGCATTAACAGATAAGTTAAATAGTCTTGGAGTTGCAACAGCACAATTCTTTGCCAACGCTGTGAATACGACCAATACTGGTGTAGATATCGTTGTGGACTATCAAAAGAAACTCTCTGCTACAGAGAAATTAAAATTCTTATTAGTAGGTAACTTACAAGGAATTGATATTGACGCAATCAATGTACCAGATGCATTGAACACGAATGAATATAATGCCAACACCTTCTTTAATGATAGAGAAAAATTTTTCTTAAAAGCTTCTGCACCTGCTTCTAAATTTTCTTTCACAGCAGACTACACAAAAAAGAAAGTGAGTATTGGTGCAAGAGTGACTTATTTTGGCAAGTTAACCTTGACAGGATTTGGATATAACGGTGATGGTATTGATCCAATGGTGCCAACGGATGCAGACGAGAATGTCTTTGTGCCTGAACACTTTAACTATGGTGGTAAATTCACAACAGATATTTATAGCAATATTCAATTGAGCAAGAAAGTAAGTTTCATCTTTGGTGCAGACAATATATTCAATGTGCACCCTGACTTTGCTGTGAATCCTCAAGCAAAATACTGGGCAGGTGACAATGAAACTGGTGGACCATGGGATGGTGTTCAAATGGGCTACAATGGCTTAAGACTATTTACCAAATTAGCTTTCCGATTCTAAATCGTATCGCATTATTGTAATAACTTTAAAGCCTCTCTATTTATTTAGGGAGGCTTTTTTAATCTATACTTATGGCTCTTAAATAAATAGCTTTATTTAGGACACCTATTTATAGTTCGTAAATAGGATTATATTTCATTCAATATAAAATGACCAATATGAAAAAAATAATAACTGCCTTAACGTATTTTGTTTTGATGACTTTAAGCGCATCGGCGCAGAATGGCATTGTAGTTTTTCAAACAGATTTTGGTAATAAAGATGGTGCAGTTTCTGCAATGAAAGGAGTGGCAAGTACTGTTGATCCTAGTTTGAAATTATATGACTTAACACAAGAGATTCCTGCGTATAATATTTGGGAAGCGGCATATAGATTAGACCAAACAGTGTCTTATTGGCCTGCAGGTACCGTCTTTGTTTCTGTGGTAGATCCTGGCGTTGGGACCAACAGAAAATCGGTGGTGGCTAAAACAAAATCAGGACATTTTATTGTGACACCAGACAATGGCACACTCACTTTACTTGCAGCAAGTGTTGGAATTGAATCGATGCGTGAAATTGACGAGGCCGTGAATAGAAGAAAAAATTCTGGCGCCTCTTATACTTTTCATGGCAGAGATGTGTATGCATATACTGCAGCAAGACTCGCTTCTAAAACCATTACGTTTGAATCGGTGGGTCAATTATTAGCACCAACACCCCTTTTACTTTCTTACCAAAAAGCAAGCCTGAACAACAATACCTTAAAAGGCAATATCGACATCCTAGATGTTCAATACGGTAATCTCTGGACCAATATTGGACAGGATCTTTGGAAAAATTTTGTGGCGATCCCTCATGCTAAAAATAGCATTGTATTAAAAGTTTTGCATCAACAAAAATTAGTGTACCAAGGCGCCATGCCTTTTGAAAATACTTTTGGTGGCGTTGCAGTGGGTAAGCCCCTTGCTTACTTAAATAGTTTAATGCAATTATCCTTTGCATTGAACCAAGGTAGTATGGCCGAAAAATTCAATATTGGATCGGGCCCTGATTGGACAGTTGAAATTACTTGGGGTGATTATTTAAATTAATGGCAATTGCTAATATTGATTATGACTGATTCATAAACTCCGCTAACAAACTATGAAAATGGTGCGTGCCTTGTTCACGCTTGGTCGCATACCTTCCATGATGATAAAATCTTGAGCGAATACCTTGTTGCACATGCTCTACCACTTCTTCATCCTCTTGCTCTACGCTCTCCAAACCTGCACCTGCGCCTGTGTCTAGCTTGCTTGCGTCATACACAAAACTTAAGAAAGTCACTTTGGTATTACCCGCATCGATAGGTGTAACAATATTCAATGACAATCCCCATGGATAAAAATTAAACATCATATTCGGGAAGACCCAAAAATAATACGCTGCAATATTTTTTCCTGCATCCACATGTCCTGCTGGCAAATCAAAACAATGCTCCGATGATTTAGAAGCACCAATTTGCAAATTCGAATACTTAAAAATAGCTGTTGTATAATCTTTGAAATCTAAAAATGCATTGAGTCCCGGATGCACAAATGGAATATGAAATCCCTCTAAATAATTTTCACAGTATAAAGCCCAATTCGCTTTAATATAATAATCACTTGTTCTACTTGGATCATACACTAATTTGTCGATTGGTAAAAAACCAATATGCGATTCCATCTCCTTAAAAAATAATTCAGGGCCTAATCCTTTTTTAAGTTGCGTGAACAATAAAGGACCCCACTGGTATAAAGGCAAATCATGTAAATGATTATTCTCTGGAATAAAATTTTCTACTTCCTTGAACTCAGGCATCGAAATAAATTTTCCGTCTAAATGAAAAGCCCTGCCATGGTATTTACAACGCAGGTGCTTTAAACCAGTACAAGGTTCGTACACCATTAAATTACCTCTATGCGTACACACATTCGATAAACAATGCACGCCCCCGTCGGCATCCTTCGTAATCACCAGTGGTTCGTCGATATAATTTTCCAATAACCTAAACGGATGTGCATCCCCCACATTGGGCACCATCCCTGTATGACCAATATATTGCCAACTAGGTGCAAAAATTTGCTCCTTGGCTTTTTCCAAACAAGCGGGATCTAGGTAAAAGCTGGTATCAATCGTTTTAGCCCTCGCAATATTGGGATCAATAAAAAAGTTGGACATGTTAGGGTGCATTTATACCCCCAAGATACAAAATCAAGTAGTATAATCGATTGGTAATGAGGCCCCAGAATGAGGATAAATTTTTCTCTCAGTTTGATTAAATACTAAATTATTTAGTTAATATTGCTAATAAATTTAGCTAAATGGAATTTCAAGAGGAAGCATACGAACAAAAAACAGGCTATACGGGAGCTAAAAACTACCAGTCAACGCAGATTGTACAGGCCAATGCCACTGGATTTGGCGCTGCATCGGACGATTTTATGGAAAGAGGGATTGACCTCAACGAACAATTAGTGCGCAACAAGCCCGCCACTTTTTTCTTTAGGGTCAACAGCGATGCCATGCTTGGTGCCGGAATTCATATTGGCGATACCTTGATTGTAGACAGAAGCATCCAAGCAAGATCGGGTAATGTCGTCGTCGCTGTATTGAATGGAGAATTTTTAGTGCGTCGTTTACAGATACAGGAACATAGCATTAGTTTATTACCAGAGAATAAAAAATATGGCAGTATTCAAGTGGCACAATTATCGGACTATAGCACTTGGGGGATCGTCACTTTTGTGATTCACGCTTTGTAATATTTACTAGCACATTTATACTTACTCTTAATTCAAAAAAATGCAAGCCATTGTTGACTGCAATAGTTTTTACTGTTCCTGCGAAAGACTTTTTCAGCCACAGTTACAACACCGTCCGGTGATTGTATTAAGCAATAATGATGGCTGTATTGTGTCGCGTACAGACGAAGCAAAACAATTGGGCATCTCGATGGCCGTCCCCTATTTTCAGGCGAAAGATTTAATTGAAAAAAATGGTGTCACTACTTTTTCTTCTAACTATCATTTATACGGTGACCTCAGTTGGCGTGTGATGGAAACCATGAGACAGCTGCTACCACCGGGTCATGTAGAAGTGTATTCGGTGGATGAAGCCTTTGTAGACCTCTCTCATTTGCCTACAGAAGAGATTCATTCCTTTTGTTTGGAACTCAAAAATAAGATTGAACAATGGACAGGTATTTCAGTTTCAATTGGTGCGGCACCCAATAAAGTGTTGAGTAAAGTAGCTAATCGTTTAGCGAAAAAAAATAAACTCAAAACCAATTGTATTGTGGTGTTGGATACCACTAAAAAAATACAGGCGGCATTGCAACAAACCCCTGTCGAAGATATTTGGGGTGTGGGTTTTAGTTATAGTGAAAAACTAAAAGTATATGGGATCAATACAGCTTATACATTAAGTATCAAAGACCTTAGTTGGGGTAAACGATTTTTAGGTGGCGTGGTGGGGATGCGTTTGATACGCGAACTAAAAGGTTTTAAAAGCCATCACATGCAGGCCCCGAGAACAGAAAAAAAAATGATTGCAACAACAAGAATGTTTGGACGCAATGTGACCGACTGGCAAGAAATAGAGGAAGCCCTTGCCACTTATACCACCAGGGCTGCCGAGAAATTAAGAAGACAACATAGTGCGGCCACAGGCATCGCTGTGTTCTTACTTAAAAAAGCACCCATTCAATTAGATGCTGCCTACTATAGCCGGGGCCGTCAAGTGAGTGGTTATACTCAGTTAGACAATCCCACCCAAAGCACCCCCGACCTGATCAAGGCAGTGGTCGCCATTGGCAAAACCCTCTACGAAAAAGACGAAGTTTATAAGAAAGCCGGTGTGATCCTCAGCGGCTTCGTACCCGATAGTGCCTTGCAAACCAATCTATTCGTTGCCCCTATTGATACAAAAAAGAAGAAGCTCATGCATGTGATTGACAATATGAACGCCGCCTACCGCAACGATGTACTCAAATT